>Ga0209535_1000012_pt1 | contig 119419 bp, 139 predicted proteins | sample LinPmetageLP28_FD_184041 | JGI IMG/M metagenome (GOLD analysis project Ga0209535, IMG submission 184041) | Marine viral communities from the Pacific Ocean - LP-28 (SPAdes) (version 2) | ecosystem: Environmental > Aquatic > Marine > Oceanic | place: Pacific Ocean | collected 2009-08-22 | reverse complement strand
TGGACCTTTTGGACCTTCACCTTCTGGACCTTTTGGACCTTCACCTTCTGGACCTTTTGGACCTTCACCTTCTGGACCTTCACCTCCTGGACCTCCTGGACCTGGCTTAGGACCTCCTGGACCTGGTTTTGGACCTCCTGGACCTGGTTTTGGACCTCCTGGACCTGGTTTCGGACCTCCTGGACCTCCTGGACCTTTTGGACCTTCACCTCCTGGACCTGGCTTAGGACCTCCTGGACCTCCTGGACCTGGTTTAGGACCTCCTGGACCTCCTGGACCCGGCTTGCCATCTTGACCAGGTTTAGATTGATCACCACCGAACATCATTTGCTGTTGCATTTGAATATTTTTTAGTTGTTCGGCCCTAGCTTGAGCTTGTTTTTGTTGTGTATCGGCTTTTCTATCCTTATAAGCTTTAGTTCCAGGGGTTACTTTACTTAAAAATTTACCAAATTTACCTAATCCTCTTGCTGCTGCTCCTGCTGTTGCTGCACCAGCTCTAGCTGTCGCTCCTATGGCTTGACCACCTAATTGAGCTGCTGTTGCTGCTCCTCTACCTAATCCCCTAGCAGCACTTACTGTATTATCTCCGTAATTTGATCCAATTGGAGATGTTTTTTGTTCGTTGTCAGAACTTTTATAACGAATCTTGCGTTTATTTTTTTCCAAAACCTTTTTAAATTCACTTTTATTATAAGATTCTTTAATAATCTTATTCTCTTTCTTGAGTTTAAAAACTTTTTCAGTTTTCTCAAATAATTCTTTATCGGTCATTGAAATATTTAATCTATATGGTATAATAGATATATGTCGGATAAAAATAAAAGTTATGAATGGTTGGGTGATGATGTAAGTGAAAGTGAACTTACCGGTGAAAAAGATATTATTGCAAAAGAACTAATGGGTGAAGAATATAGTAAAGGTTATTTTCCCCCTATTAGAGTTTATGATAATAAGGTTAAAGCCGATAGAAAATATATTTCATCTCTACCCGATCTACAGAATGGCCCGTCGAGTTTAATTCAAGGTGCTGCGGTACCTATTCAACAAGTAGGTATACATAACTTTAAGTTACCTTTAACATATAAGAAGAGAGATGGTAAGACTATTAATCTTGAAACTAGTGTAACTGGTAGTGTAAGTTTAGAAGCTCATAAGAAAGGTATTAATATGTCTCGTATAATGAGAAGTTTTTATGATCATAAGGATGATGTTTTTAGTATTAATAATATTAAAGATGTATTAGAGTCATATAGAGAGAATCTTAAATGCTTTGATTCTAGAATTATGCTTAAGATTTCATATCCTATTAAGCAAACTAGTTTACGTAGTGGGTTAGAAGGTTATCAATATTATGATGTAGTATTCGAAGGTGATCTTACTAAAGATGGTGAATTTAAGAAGTATATTCACTTCGATTTTGTATATTCATCTGCATGTCCTTGTAGTTTTGAATTGAGTGAGCATGCTGAAAAGTATCGTAACCGTGCTACTGTACCTCATAGTCAACGAAGTGTTGCAAGAGTTAGTGTTAAGTTTGATGATATGTTGTGGGTAGAAGATATACAAGAGTTATGCTTGACTGCTTTACAGACTGAAACACAAGTTATGGTTAAGAGAGAAGATGAGCAAGCATTTGCTGAACTTAATGGTTCTAATCTAAAGTTTGTAGAAGATGCAGTACGTTTAATGTATGAAAAGCTTAGTAGCGAGTCTCGTATTAAAGACTTTAAGATTGTAGCTTCTCATAATGAAAGTCTTCATAGTCATAACGCTATATCAGTTATAGTTAAAGGTGTTGAAGGAGGCTTTTCAGCAGGAGTTGCAAGAGATGTATTTGAAACTACCGGGTTACGTTAATGGAAAAAATGAAAAAATTCTGGGTTGGTAGTTATACATCAAATAAAAAAGCATTTTACTTTGAGATTGTAGCTTTTGTTGGTGCTGTTTCTGCTTCTTTCTATTTAGCTAATACAGCGAACAACCCAAATATGATTTTAGTTTACCCTATTTTTTTTATAGCTGCTTTTTGTTCATCAATAGCACATTATATGAGAAAATTAGCTTTCCCGTTATTATTAACAATATATTTTTGTATTGTAAATGTATTCGGGTTTGGACGAGCTTTAGAAATTTGGTAATTAATTAAGTTAACGCTTATTAAAAGATTTTATAATTTTTTTACAAATTTTACTACATTTATATTTAAATAGTAGGCATTCAAATCGCTCAATTGGTGAATTTAAATCAAATACATGCAGTTGATAATTATAAAAATAAAAAAATGATAATTCTTTTAATAATAAATTTTCATTATTAATACTGCAATCTTTAATTGCTTTGTCAACAACCTTTTCACCAAATAACCATAATAGTGAAAAATATCTATGTATAAATAAGTTATAATTACCAATTATAATACCTTCACTCATATCAATTAATTTAACATTATTGTTTTCACTTATTATAATGTTATGTGCATTTAAATCATTTAATAATAATAGTGTTTTGTTTGATTTTTTTTGTTTTTTGATACAGGTGTCATAAATTTGTATTAAATTTTTATTAAATGAATTATTACTAATTAATTTTTTTCTAAAATTAATAATATCATGATCAACTTCAGATGTTTCAATCATACTACCAAAAATACTTGTATCAATATTAATATAAAATTTTATAAATTTTACGATATTTTTAATAATTTCTTTTTTATTAATAAATTTAAAACCGTAATCGTATACAAAATCACATAATTTATTTCCTTCTGTATAATCATAATAAAATATATTAGGATTTATATCTTTTATATTATTATAATTTGATATATATGTCGAATCTATTGAACAAAGTTTTTTAATAGATGGGTAATAATTTTTTAAAAAATTATTTTGTTCAGGTTTTAGTACTATATTATTTGCTTTATATAAAATACTACCTCTTTCTTCATTAAAGTTTAAAATGGCTATATCAGACATTTTAATATTACGGTTAAGCTTTTTAAAGATCAAATATACATCAATAGGTATAATGTCAACCATACATAAATGCAGTTATTTATTAATTAATCTAAATTACCTTCAGCGCTAACATCGATCAAACCGCCCAGTTTTTCAATAAAATCTTTACCGACCAATATTTTATAATCGTTACCTTCTCTTGAACCAATAGAGAATTTCGTTTTAGGGTATGATCTATCACCTATTTTAATATCAAACTCAACAACTGGTCTATTATCGATCGTAGGTTCACCATCTGGACCAGAACCAACATTTATATCTATAAATTCAATAACTGGTTTGGTAATTTGTTTATCATTAACAGTATCAAATGTAACTTCATTATTTTTATGTTGTAAGTTGACACCATGTAAGACATTATAAGCCCCATTGCCGCTATCAATCTTAGCTTCAATGGGACCTAATTCTTCAAAAGTTATAGTTTCAATTAAACCTAAAGGTTTATTAGACTCAAAGAATGTTTTAAAAGTGATCACATTATTATTTATGCTTTACCAGCATTCTTTACATCTTGAATATCTTTTCTAATGACTTTCGTTAACTTTGCAATTTCTAAAAGAGATTTTCTTGCTCTTGTACCAGCAGCAGCTACCCCTTTATCATTAAATTTTTGAACTTCTTCTGTAAAAATGCTAAATTGTTCAGTTAATGTATTAATATTTTCTTCATTCATATTAATCTATTTAGTTAAATGGTATTTTTTTCCAACCCATGTACTACTACAAAAATGTATACCATAAATTTCATTATATAAATCTAAATCGTTTTTAACTATAATTTTATTATGATTTAATTTAATATTTGGTTGCAGTTTATTGTATAAATTAGTTACCATTCCTGGTCCAGTTAAAAAAACGTTATCCAAATCGTTAACTATATCGATAGGTTCATTTTTATATAAATGTTCAATTATTTTACCAATAAAGATATTTTTAGGTTCACTATACATGCACATAGAATCTATATAAAAAGGTAAATTTTGGTGATTATAATAACTATTATTTGAATCCTGCGAAAACATGCAACATTTATCATCTAGTAAACATCTAATATCCTTAGTTAATAATACATCTAAATCTATATATAACCCGCCATATTCATATAAGTAAAAAAATCTTGCTGAATCTATCTGATTAATTTTATTATTATAATTAGAATATATAGGATAAAAATCTGGAAATTTATTTTTTATAAAATTATTATTATCTTCATCGGTCCATAATTTAAACTCACAATCGTTAAAATATTTTTTTAATGTAAGTTGATTTTTTTTATATTTTATGGGTAGGAATTTATTACTCCAACTTTGATGTATAATTTTATAATTCATTTATATCTATTCTTCCTTTACCGTAAAATTTATTAAAGCCTCTTTTAGTTAAAATTTCTTTATATAAACCTGTTTCTTTATTGAATGGGAAACAAAATATATCAGGTATTTTTCCTAAATGTTTATTAAAATCATTTAACATATACCTATTATCAGCTATAATACACTCAACACAGTCAGGGGTTTTTTTCATATGAAAATGACTATGGCACCCAACAGTACAATTATCTTGTTCATTTATATTTTTAATTTGCGACCATTTCATATAGTTGTTGTATACACCTTTATATGAGTTTTTATGTGCATCTACGCATGTAATAAAGCTACTGTCTTGCATTTCATCTTCAGGACAAACTATACCACTACTAATAAAAAAATATTTCTCGGTATTTATTTTTAACAACTTATCTAAAAATAGATATTGAGTATATAACCCATCATCAAAAGTTAATACATAATCTTCTAACGGTAAATTTAAAAACTCTTCCGTAAATTCGTGTATCATTAATATTGGTTTCATTTCAATTTTAATACGTAATCGATTATATCACTTTTAAAATAATTTTTAATTATTTCAGCATTATTAATAATACAATGCCCGCCAATTTTACCTTTAGGAGAATTAAGTACAGGCCTTACTACATTTATTTTACCTAAAGCAGTATAACCTTTATTGTATTCAGTATTCCATTCAGTCATAATTTGTTCATAAGGTAAATTATTCTTCTTACATAATAAATCTACATCATTATGAAAAGCTATACACATACCATAATATAATGTAGATAATATTTTTGACGTTTCGACAGTTTTAGTATTTTTAAAAATTTTATATTTAATTTTTAATTTTTTAAAATGTTTTTTTGCAAGTTTAAGACTACTTTTATCGTTTGCACCAATAAATTTTGTAAATGTTTTTATACTTTTATATAAATCCGGATGAGTACCAACAACAGGGGAATATACTATATTTGAAGTTTTAATTTTTTTTGTTGACCCAGGTAAAACTGTGCTGTGTATTATTGTTAACTTCGGGTTAAATTTAGTTATATAATTTTTTACTATATCAACAAATTGTTCACTATATGGTATACAAATATTCATTACATTAATATCCTTAACTTTAACTAAAGAGGAATTAATATCTACAACAGTTACATTGTAATAGACGCTATTATATAACTTATGAATTGATTTACCAATTTCACCGTTACCAACTACTAATATATTTTCCTTTTTACGCTTAAAAATCATAACATATTAAAAATGCAAACAAATGGTTCTGCTTGTTTATACCCTGAAATACTACCATAATATAAGTCTCGATATTTTATATATTCACTACTTATAGGGTCTGGAGCCGGTTGTAACTCAGTTATATACTTATCTATACAATTATATTTTATTTTTACATTTTCTTCAATATTATAAAATGTATTATAATTTATACCCTTAAAATTCCATTCTCCGCTGCCCGGTATTGAAAATTCATATAATGCCTTAACAGAACAGTTACGTCTTGGTCTGCAAGCGACTCTTACTGCTTTCGATACTAACTCGTGATCAATATGTATATCACCGTTATAATTTGTATAAACAGTATCAGGTTTTATTTGTGATATAATAGATGATATATAACTACTAATTGATAAAAAGGGATGCTTATCCAAACTTACATCATCATATACATGTTGTATTAATTTTGAAATACCTAAACTTTTTACATTTTCATTAAGTACCTTTTTACGATCAACCTCTACATCAGAATGACTGCCTGGTCTATTACCTCTACACAATACACAAAGAGTAATAGTATTAGTTTTAGATAATTTAGATATAGTACCTCCCATACCAAACTCTGCGTCGTCTGGATGTGCTACAATTATTAAAATATTATTATTCATTTAACATACTTTCAATTATATCCACATTAGTATATTTAGACTTATATATTGTATTCATTTTTTTACAGCACGGACTTCGAAATAAAATATCATCATGATTTTTTGAGAAAATTTTATCATAATCTATTTTGTTTATATTAATATTTTTTTTAGATATATTTTTACATAAAATAGCTAAATCTGATATTGTTATACAATTTTCTGATGAACCTACATTAAAAATATCACCATTAAAAATATCATTATCAATAGCAAGTTTAATAAACTCGACAGCATCTCTTTGATCACAAAAAGATCTAACTTGATTTCCAGAACCGTATAACTGTATACTATTATTTGTTTTTATTGCTGTTATCATTTTATGTAAAACGCCTTTATTATCTCCTACACCAGTTATATTAAAAAATCTTAGTATTAAACTATTTTGACACAACGATTTACATAAAAATTCTGAAGTTAACTTACCGGAAGCATACCCCCATCTAGATTTATCCGGACTACCAATAACTAAATTATCATTTTCTTTGGCAGACTTTACATCATGATAAACCTCTGACGTGCTAGCAAAAATAATTTTCTTATTGTATTTTTTAACTAAATTGAATACATTTAAATTTATAGTTAACATATCATGTAAGTAAGTATCATAATTATAATCAATTCTTTCAACTCCAACAGGACCGGCTAAATGTATTATAATATCACTAGATTTAATTTCTTCCTCAACAGCATTATTATAAAACATTAAGTCATGTTCTATAGATTTAATTGGTGTATTTTTATCTATTACTTTATCTATACCAATAATTTCTATATTTTTATATAATTTTGAAACTATAGATTTACCTAAAAATCCGTTATGACCTGTTATTAAAACTCTCATTTAAATAAATTTTTATTTATTATAGGGTAATCTGTAGATCTACCAGGTATATTATTAGACGTTAAATTCATATTTAATAATAATTCTAGACCTTTAATTGCTTCATTAGGTAATAGAGGACAGTGATAACCAATTATATCTATATTACCTATATTACCATATTCAGTATACATATTTCTACCATCGTGTCTCGCTTTGATTAACCACTCGTATGCATTAGCATCATCTGTTAATATTGCTCCTCCCCTACCAATTGGTAAATGTTTTTTAAACTGAAAAGATATACATTGAAATGTATCTTTTATATACATGTCTTTTGTAAAATTTTGAGCCGAATCAATAATAGGAGTATTTTTTAATTTATATGAACCAATCCACTCATAATCTATTAAGTTTAGTTTATAACCAGCATTTATTATTTGCATTGGTACAGATATATACGTTCTACTCGGTATAGTTATTGTAATATCTTTTTTGTTAATAAATTTTTTATAGTATATTAGTGATAAAAAAATTGCATTAGTACAACTATCAACAGCTACTGCATACTTACTACCGGTATAATTACAAATAGATTGCTCAAAATCCTTTACACATAACCATGGGTTATTCACAATATTAATTATATATTATATTTCAGGAATTTCAATACTTATATCACACATATGTGATATATTTTTTATTGTATCTGTCTTTATATTAATATATTCATAAACTATATTAGTATCATCAATACATTTAATGGTCTGGTCTAAAAAATCATCTATATATATAAAATTAACAGTATTATTTAAATCTGCAGAGTTAATCATACCCCTTCTTAACCGTTTCATTAAACCTTTTATCTTACTTTTATGATACACCCGAGGTATTCGTAATATTACATAATTGTGATTAGTACTAGTAATATAATTTTCCATAGCTAATTTACAATTACCATATGCATATCTAGTATCCTTTTCGTATATACCCATAGTGCTAGCAAATATAAACTTACTTTTTGTTTTATTTGCTAGATTTAACATATTACAAGTACCATCAATAATAGTAGTAACTACTTTATTATTATCTTTTAAGTCTTCAAAATCAGTAGGAGATGCTAAATGAATGATTGTATCAATATCTAAATTATCTGTAATTGGTAATCTTACATCTTTATTATATTCAATAACATCATTATGAATTGATAAAGCTTTATATAAATGTTTACCTAAAAACCCGTTACTACCGGTTAATAAAATTTTTTTACCATTCACAATTATCCCACCCTAGTCTAATAAAACATGTACCAGTTTTATCTTTTAATTTATTTTTTATATACCTTATTAAACCACCTCTGGTACTAGGTGTATGAGTTTTTATATTTAAAGCTTTGCAAAGAGCAATATCATCATCAATTAAATGACCTCTACCAGCGTCAGTATAACAACCATTATGTCCAGAATTTATAAAAATAATCTTACCTTTATATTCAGCCCAACTTTTAACATTTAGTTTAATTTGCTCATATGCTCTATGCAATATCATACCCGATACACCATATATAAAAACTGTTTTACCTTGACTAGCAATACCACATGCTATATTTACAATATTAGGTTCTTGAATACCGCAGTCAATGACATTATTTGGCATTCTATTTTTAAAATAATCAAAATGCCACATATCACCATGTATTAAGTAGATATCCTTATTATGTAGTTTACCCAAAAATCTGTCTATAGTATTTCTCATCTATTTTTTTATAATGCCATTCTTTTATATTTTTTTGCATAAAATCTACTCCATGTCCTTTAATAGTATCGAAAAATATAATTGTAGGTTTATTAAATTTAAGTTTATTTAGTATAGAGTCGATTTCATCGTTATCATGTCCGTTGCAGCGATATACATTCCAGTTATACTCTTTACAAAAATTTATTACTGGTTCAATATCTATCAATAAATTACCACATCGTTGGGATTTATTGAAGTCTACAGTACATAATATATTTTTTATTTGTTTAGTACCGATATATTGTATAGCCTCTAATGTATTACCCATTTGCAATACACCATCACCTATATTAACCCATACATGCTTATCACTAACATGAGCAATACCTGAACCTATACCTAATGCATCACCAAGTATGTCTATCGAAAAATCTAAAAAATCTACATCATTATTTTTTAATGACGTAGATATATTGTTGTAATCATTAATTAATCCATATTTTTTCCATATATAAAAATACGATTGAGCCCCATGAGGTTTACCTATAACTGTATGATTTTGTTTAGATAAAATTTTATTATAATACAACCTATCTAAGTAGTTTAACATACTAAGAGCAGATGGTATATGAGAAAGATCATTTTCATATGATAGTTTTATTATATCATTTTCCATTATTACCTTTACTTTTAATTATATCAGTTGCATTATATTTTTTTATAAAGTTTGTAAATTTTTCTTTCGTATTAAAAAAGGAAGACCTATTGTTAATAACATACTTTAGGGCTGCATTATTTTTTTCATTAAAATCATTACCTGTTATTAATTCGTCGCCCCCACAATTAAAATTATAGAAGAACTCATCTGGCATCATTTTACCAGTTACGCTATTTGTATTCCATTTTTTATCTAAAGCAGTTACTTTAATATCATTAATATATAATAGATAATTAATAGCAAAATGAGATAAAACTCCACCTGCATTTAATAGTTTATTATGTTCTAAATCCTGTACTTCTCTAAGAAAAGTTATTTTATCATATATTTCTTCCCATGTTATATGACCATTATACAAGAAGGTATTCATAGTCTCTCTATCAAACATCATAACTCCTCCAGATATTGCATCATTTACATAATACCTTAAAAAATTTAAACTAACATCCCTACCACATATTTTTTTTATAAATTCAGGTAGCAGTAGATTATCCTTTCCGTCTAGACCCGGGGTAGATACATATTCATTAAAATCAGACATAGTATCAATAATAATATGTTTATCGGTAAACCCTGTTTTCCATTTATATGCAGTAAATTTATCTTTATTATAACTATCGAATATATTATCACTTTTTAAAGATATTAAAACATCCCAATCAATATATAACATTTTATCATAATTAGATTCTGCAAATTCTTTATAAGCCTCGTATACGGTAAAAACTGGAGGATTATAATTTTTATCGACATCCATTATTTTAAAATCGCATTTGCATTTTTTTGCATACGTTTTTATTAGATCTACATGTAAGTCTAAAAATTTAGGACGCTTATCATCTGGGCATGAGAAACATGTATATATTATATTTTTCATTTATAATCAGTTAAGTCAGGTTTGTTTATTTTATATTCAATTAACTTCTTTTTCCATGTTGGTGAAAGAGTTGTCTTATCTGTATATTTAACATGTTCCTCTGGGACTTCAAATGGTGCGATTTCGTTAAAGTAACCACAATATTTACATAAATCTTCAAATTGTTTATATACCGCATCATCATTAATGTCTTTAATATTTTTAATACCAGTATCCATACCGAATACTTTATCAATAGCAGCACCAGTTGTACACGGATAATAACCATGTTTTGTTAAACAAGGTTGAGCACATTGACATTTTTTATGAACACGGGCATATTCTTTATTTTTATTTGCCTTATAATTAATATTATCTATCGGTGCAATATTAATAGGGTAAAATAATTGATTATTATCTTTTTTATGAGTGCTTAGGAGATTAATTAAATGGGATGTATGTTGTAAATTTATTAATTTATTTTTTTGTTTACCGTTAGTTAATACTACTAACCCCTCTTTAATATAATTCTCTATATGTTCATGAAAATAAGTAGTATGGTTATAATCACCTTTATATATTACACCATTCTTAAAAAATGCTTTATTTAACATTCTAATTATTTGTTGTATATTTGGATGAAGTAAAGGCTCACCACCAGTAAGAACTATAATTTCCCATTTTATATTATTTTCTAAAGATTCATCTATAAAACTAGTTATTTGTTCAATCGTCATGGTATTATCCATTTTAGGAGCTTGTCTAATCATAGCATCGCAGTTATGGCAAGCCATATTACATTTAGCTGTAATTGACAGCTCGATGTATTTTTTATCCCAACTTGGTATCATGATTTTTTTCTTTTTACATACTGATATTTGGTATTACAATCACAATATTTTAACGGACATGTAACACAGCTAGTCAGATTATTATTATCTATCTCCATTAACTGTATTAGTTTACCGGTACATGAATTTTGAATAGTACCATTCATATTGATCTTCCACATTAACGGTCTGCAATCCCAACCTTCATACTGATACAATTTATGTTTATAAATATCAGCATCTGTTAATGTTTTATTTACTGATTTACCATTAATATCGCCTCTGAATATACGAGCTCGATTAATTATAACTGAGTTATTATTTTTATACTTTTCTTCTTTTATTAACTTTCGATGATTTATTAAAAAATTTTGATCGTAGTTAACTAGTTTTTCGTTAAAATATTTATCTATATTATCGTTTGTTAATTTATTACTTCCTTCTATATACATACTTTCATCTAAAGGATTGTTATAAAAAATAGGTTCAAAAATGTCCCAAAATTCTTTAGTATATTTTGGAGTAAAGTCATTACCTTCAAATTCATATAATAAATTACCAGCAAAATTAATTTTATTATTCTTTAATGTATTGACTAAATCTAAAGTAGATTGCCAATATTCTTTTTCATGAAATAAATTTATAAGAGGGGTAATAGTTAAATGTTTACATTTGTCTATTTCAATTAATTTATCAATAAATTTTGGTGTAAAATATTCTGGATGGTATGAAGCAACTATATCAACTTTATCAGTTTCAGGTTTATCAAATTGTTTAAAAAAATCTATACTTTTTGATAGATTAGTTGTTATTTCAACTTGAATACAATTATCTATAGCACATAATTCTTTAACTATTTCATATATATCCGGGTGTAAAGTCGGCTCACCGCCGAGTAATTCAACAGTAAATGGTATTTTTATTTTTTTAAGAGACAATATTTTTATTACATTCTGCCATGTAGCTTTTTTATCTTTTATTTTTTTAAATGTATGCTTATTAAAAGCTTTTGCACTACAATAGCTACATTTATAGTTGCATACATCTATAATATCCCAAGAAAAAGTTAGTAATTTATAGTTTGTGTTACCCGCAGCTGTTATGGTATCAAACATTTATGTATTTAATTAATTTATTATATAGTACCAGCTTGATCAGCCTTTCCTATATTAGCAGGTACATAAAATTTACAATATTTACATATATTGTTAAATATACCATTATTTTGATCGTCTATTATCTTTTGTCGTAGTTGTAGCATCTCTTTAGGTGCATCTTTAAACACGTTACCAACTTTACCATCTCCGTAGACATCTAACCATGCGCAAATAGTAAAATCTCCGTTGCCTAAAATACCACAATCAGTGTATATCATACCACAGTGTCCTTTATGTTGGTTAGGTTTTTGGTTTTTAATTTTCTTAAAATCAATTGTATGTTTCCAATTAAAATGTATAGCAGTTTCTTCAAATACTACATCATGATGAGACTTAATACTAATAGCTTTTAATTTTAACCAGTTAAGTTGCTGTTCATCATTTTTAATTGGCGCGCGTAGTGCTAGTAAAATTTTCATTTTACGTTTAACTGTTACCAATTTTTTAAGATTAGTTTTAAATTTGTACCATAATTCATAACCAGTCTGTTGTTTAAACTGTTTTGAAGTTAAACCATAACAACTAATTTTTATCTGTAATTTTTTATACTGGTCAAAAATTTCAATATGTTTATCTTTCAATTGGGTTAAATTTGTATAGAAAAAATAACTTTCTATGTCTGGGTTAATTTCTAAATACCTAAAAATTTCATTCAAATCATCTATATCATGTTCTAATGGTTCACCGATAGTTGTACCTAATTCTATTCTCCTGACACCCATTTCAATTAGATAGTCTATATATTTTTTTATATCATTTATTCTACCTACCTTTAAATTATCATCTTTATTTTCCCATGGCCATGGGTAATCAGAAGATTCATTTTTTATATGTTTATTCATACAAAAATTACACTTTAATGAACAGGTGTTATTTAAAAAAACTTGAGCTTGTGGTATTGGTGTAGTTTTCATTTTATAGGGTACCTTTTATCTGTATTTAATTCAGAAAAACTTAAATTATCTTCACCATCATTAGTTTGAACCCATATGGGTGATTTTATACATTTAAATGTATCAATTTTTAAACTTTTAAATAAATTATAATCAAAATCTAAAGTCGATTTAAAATTACTCTTAAAGAAATTTATTGCAGAACTTTTCCGGAAAACTATCTGAGTTAATTGAAAATATCTTGGGTTATATAGTGAGATATATTCTTTAAAATTTAAACTATCTTTGTAATATAATGTACAATCTATTTCTTTAAATACAGTTTTAAAATTATAAGTTTTTTGTAGAGGTTTAGATATATAATTTGATATATACAGATCTTGTTTAAGTTTTATATGTTTAAAAAAAGCAGGTAAAATATAATCATCATCTTCTAAGAAAAATATATATTCCCCTTTACTTTCTAAATATAAAAATCTATATGTTTCACCTAATTCTTTATATTTTTTATAAAAATATTTTATAGTTATATTTTCGCTATAAACTTCTTCTATATCGTTACTATCGTTATTTACAAGTATTTCTATATCAAAATCTGGTAGATTTTTTATAACACTATCAATACACCTTTTAAATAATTTAGGTCGATTGTGGGTTAATATTAATATAGATAATTTCATAACGTCTTTTTATGGTCCAGTCCATCGCAACATGAAGTTATAACGCATCTTTCACATGTATCTAAATATTGTTCAAAATTTAAATCAGATAGGTTAATAGATTTTAAATTTTTATAACTATAATCGTTACATCTAAACACTCTCATATCGTAGTTTATAATTATATTTTTTTTACCACTTTCACATTTCATGAATCTAAATTTTTTATGTACGTTATTACCTTTAACATGAGAATAATTTAGTTTTAATTTACCGTTTATAAGAAAATTCCAACTTTCCTCGAAGTATTTTTCAAATTGAGGATAGTATTTCATCCAGTATCGATACTCTAAACTTTTACCGTTATCATCACCAACTAGTTCTATATCTTTTACATATTCTTCATAACCACTACTAGGTTTTAAAGCCAAATTTTCTATTTCAGTAAATTTCATTTTAAGTTTGGTTGGATGTGATTGTATAATTTGACCCATTTCATCTAACATTTGTTCTTTTTTAGGTATTTCAGTACTGAAAAAACAAAAACCTAGACTATTGTATTTGTCACATATATCCATTTTCTTAATATACTCAGTAACTTGTTGTTTACCAATATGATAACTATTACATATATCTATTGTATGGTTACTATTTTTTAATTTATGAATATTAATTAAAAATTTTTCTAATCTTCTAACTGGTAAACTTAAGTTTGTATGAGTTTGTAAAAAAAGCTCTTTATCTGGAAATAATTTTACAATTTCATAGTTTAAATATTCCCAAAATTTACTTAATGTAGGTTCTCCCCCGTAGAAATAAAAAAATATTTTTTTCTTACTTTTTGGTATTTCTTTTAACTTAGATAAGACTTCATCACATTGATCTTTAGTCCACGTTTTAGTATTATTATCATATTCCCCACAAAACCAACATTTATGGTTACACTTAAAACTAGGTTTTAAAGTAATTTTTAAATCGTAGTCGAACCAATCATCATTTTTTATTAATTCAAATGATTTTATTTTATCTATGTATTGTTTCATTTAGTATTCCTACGATTGGGTCTTTATTATTTAAAAATAATGTTTTAAAATTAGTATCAACATCACTTCTACGTACTCTTAAACCGCTATCAATTTTTAAATATTCATTATCTATATTATGATAAATAACATCTTTATTATAATATTTACACTCTGCTATTAATCTAGGACTGCAGTCAAATTTACCATCTATTGGAGTGTATATATAGGTATTAAATTTTTCAAATAGTTTATCAATACCAGGCTTTATAAATTCAACCCGTCCATCTCTATAATTAATATACTTTTCAGGTTTATTGGTAATTACTATATATTTTTCAAAATTATATCTATTAGTTATATCAGTTAATAGTTTATCAGTTATATATCTACAATTAGAGGTTATATATAACATTGCCGTTTTATTAACTTTACATTTATCAATTTGTTTGTATTTTTCAAACAATATTTTTTTAATATAATGTAATGCTATTTTATTTTCTTCAGGTATTATTTCTGAATATACTCTTAAGTCCGATAATAGTTGTACTTTATATGGTATATCAAAAAGTGTATGATTGCAATGGTTTGAACATTTAAATGATAATATATTTTTAAAATTTAATATAGTACCATTATTGACAAATCTAGCCTTCAACGCACCATCGACAAATAATATATTCTTTCCAGTTATAATTTCTGGTCTATTATAATAAAATGTATTATTTTTATAATCTTTTAATTCTAAATCACTAAAATTATATTTTTGTAAAATTAATTTTTTAAATTCAGACCAGTTATTAATACTTTCTCCAAAAAAAATACCAACTTTAAATGTTTTATTTAAAATATAAAAATAATCTATGATCTCATATATGTGGCCGCTAATCCCATGTTCATGACCATTTTCCCAAGTAAGAGATAAGAATATATCATAATTTTTATTTAATTTAAAAATGCTTTTCATAATCCCACTGTATATCACACCCACAAGTACCAAAAGGACACTTTATTGATGTTTCTTTGTTCATGTATAAGATGAATGGCATTTTAGAACACGCATTATATATACCACCCTTATAGTCGATAACCCACCTTAGAGGTTTACAATTAATACCTTTTAAATTAGACATTTTATTGGTAATAATATCATCATAACTATAGTTACCTTGAACACCATCAACTTGAAACGGCCAGGTTCTATCATCATTTTTTATATATTTTTTAAATATGCTATAAAACTCTTCACTATATTTTGACCTATAACCAAACCCGGTATCATAAAGATATGAAACATCGTATTTTATATTGTTATCTAAACAAAAGTTAAAAAATTCTTCCATCTTATCCCAGTATTGACTTTTATCATGCAGCATAACTGTAGGGGTCAGTCTAAAGCCTCTATCTATTAAATTTTTTATATTACTTTGAATTGAATTTTCATCATATGATTCAAAATGTATAGAAGGGTTTATTAAAATTTTATTAACCGGTTTAACATTTTCAAATATACGTTTAGCATTTTTTAAATTAGTCATTATTTCTATTTTATCACACTGATTAATTTCAACCAATGAGTCGAGAATATAATTAAACTTAGGATGTAGCGTTGGTTCTCCTCCTAATAATTCTATATTAAACTTAGGAACTTTTTTGAGATTTAGTAATTTTAAGACCTTTTTATATGATTCTTGTTTTGTTTTATTTTTATTAAAATCACATTTTTTTAAATATTCATTATTACCGAAACCCTCGATGCAATAACTACATTTCATATTACATACATCTATCATGAACCATTGTAGTGTATGTAGCTTAAAATCTTTATAGCCGCATTTTTGTATATTCATTTAATAAAAATCTTTTCTATAAAAATTTACATCAGTAATTTTTTCCCCTTCTTCAGGGTGTACTTCTATATCTAGTTGCTGTTCAATACCATCGCAGATGTTAAAATATTTACATCTTATACATTTAATAGGTTTCTTACACCCATCTAGTCGACCGTCTTGTGCTTTTAAATAACCTAAATCTATTTTTTCTTTTTCAGTGTATGTTTTAGTTAAATCTACATCATAATCATATATTTCCTTATTCCAATCATATATATCATACACATGTTGATACTGATTACATACATATTTTTCATAACCCTTCATATAGCAGTAAGGGGTATATCTTACATTAATATATTTTGTATCATTTACGATAAGATCAATACACTGTTTTATTTTATCTGTAAGACCTTCGTAATCATCAATAGGTTCGAATGTTTTATTGGCATCCCAGTAGTTTAACGTTAAAAAGTTAACTTGAAATGGTTGTATTTCCTTTATAATATCAGCATATTCTACTAAACCTTTGTAATTTTTTTGATATACTGTGCAATTAATCCTAACTTTTATATCATGTTTCTTACATAGTTTAATAGCTTTATGTATTTTCTTCCAACCATTTTTTCTACCTACTATATCATCATGTACTTCTTCATTATAACCATGTAAACTAAATAATATTTCTTTTAGACCATGCTTTTTTGATTTTAATAAAAACTTTTCGTTAGAAAAGACTGAACCATTACTTAAACAACTAATATTATCAAATCTTTCATTGCAATAATCTAGTATTTTAAACCAATCTTTATGTATTGAACTTTCACCTCCAGATAAGTCTACTTCGGAAATACCATATTTATGAAGTATATTAATACGTTGCTGTATTGTAGAAAATGGGGTTTTAACATCTAGCCTATCTATGTAATAACAAAATTCACACTTATAATTGCAGTGAAATCCAGTATCTAATTTCGCTCGATTACATCTTTTTGTTTCGTAATCGACATCAAAATTTTTAATACTTAAATTATTAACATTCATACCCTCTACAATATATAATTATCGTTAATTGCTTTATAGAGGGTATTATAATGATAGTCAGTTAATTTACTTTTATTATTTTCTAAAATTTTTAAAAAATTAGATAACATATCTTTATCAGTAATATTTTCTATAGATTCAATTACTTGTATATGTTCATCGATAGTATCTTCAGTTACAAATGTTGTAGGGGAGTTAAAAGCATTTGTCATTACATCAGGTAACGGTAATAATAACGGTGGCCAGTTATCAGTCAAATCAGTAAAAGTATTTAATTCACTAAGATCCATATCGCTTACCACATCATTAAAGATTTCTTTTATATTGTTTATATCTTCAATATCTTCTTCATCATCTGTTTTTGTTAGAAGTTCATCTAACTCTAATAACGTTTTATCGACTTTATTTTGAATTATTTTGATAAAACTTGATATAATAGTTTCTCTTTCTTCATCAAAAGGTTTGTTGTTTATAATATTATCACTATTAATTGAAAAGTTAAATAAATTTAATACTTTATGTAAATTATGACTAACTACATCTTTATATAAAATTTTATCATATACATTTTTATCTTTAATAATTTCTTTATATTCATTAAACAAAGATAATTCTGCAGTTTCATTTTTATTCTCATCATCTCTATGCAATACTGTATATTTAACTATAGAATTTACATCAATAGTATCAACTTTATCAGTAATAATGTTATATAATACAATATCGGTAGGTTTATCTACAACTAAATTATTTGAATTAAACTTTTTAATATTTGTATAAGGTATTGTTAAATTACCTATTTGTATTCTACAAATGTATTTAGATGCATCTTCAGTCAGTAGCTCTTTAAGGGTTGCCATAATATATTATATGCAAAAACTGCTGGAAAACAACTTACCCGGTACCAGGGTAACCTACCCCATATCCTCTACTTGCCGCAACTCCGTTAAAAAAGTAAAGACCGTTGGTTGGTCCAAAAGCTGTGCCAGTAGCACCAGTAAAAAAGAATTGAAATTCTGGACCAGCCACGGTACCACTGCCTCTAATACTCGTTGACCCGTTATCATATGCAGTGGTCCACTGCATACTAATAGAAGTACCAGTATTAGTATCAGTTAATACAACAGCTACCGTTGAATCGCTACCAAAACCACCAGATGTATATGTAGTACCTCGACTACCACTTGAGGTAACTGATGATCCCCCGACTGTGATTGTATATGCACCAGCTACACCACTACCATTTAATGGTGTTATTTGTAATTGAGCATTATCATCATTTTTATACCTTGATGCAGATTCATTTTTTGCTTTTAGCTTCATACCTAAAATAGTAGCATTTTTATAATCACCCCACTTTAAATCAGTATCACCACCGCTTGAATTAGTATAATTACCTAAACTACCAACATATGTCTCAAACCAGTCTTTAATAGCTATCGAGCCTAAATTAGTTGGAGCTACACCCGTACCTGATGAACCACCACTAGAACTATCTTTAATATATCTTAAACCTAATATACTACCACTATCAGTTGTGGTACTAAGATTAGCTCCTGTACCTTTCGGTGCCACGTTAGTAGATGTTATCTTACCGATATTATTGTTGTGTGCCATACTATTATTTAATTATTTACCTTTTTTCTTCCAGGATACCCTCTTTGAACTTTTCTTTTTATACATCTTGCCTTTTATTTTTTTACATGCAGCTTTAGTAGGTCTACATGCTGGGTAACTACCTCCTGATTTTTTTGATTTTCTACCGCAAGGACCTCCAGTTTTACAATTTATCCAACCACTAAATTTTTTACCTGTTTTTGGATCTTTACCACCACGTTTAAACCATTGGTGTAAACTATCACTAGCCTCAGTTAAATAGTATTCAACTAGATTATCAAAATTCATTATTTACCAGCTTTACGCTCTTTATTAGCATGCAATTTATCACCTGATTTTTTCGCAGCCTTGTAAGCTTTTGAACCTTTTCTTGCAGATTTTCTACCAGACTTTTTCTTCTTGTTAATGTTAGCCCATAAGCTTTCTAATATTGTATCGAATTGATTCATTTCTTTTTCCAAATTTTACCTTTACGGCATCTAACGATTGCCCCCGATTTATATGCTGAAGTCTTTTTACCATATACGCTATCAGCTTTTCTTTTACATCTATCTTCAAAAAATATTTTAAATGTCTTCATAATAAATTACCATTTTTTGCATGACCAGTAGCCTGCAGTTGTTCTATCCTTCTTTTGATCACATTTATGACGTGCCCTGAAGGATCTACGAGCTGCAGGGTTTGATTTACGTATTCTCATTGTTTTTCTTTTAGCAGATGTACCACCATGACCGAAATTAACCTTTTTTACGTTACCAGTCTTAGGATTTTTAACATATACCTTAAATTTCTTTACATCGCCTCTTGTAGGTTTATTGAGAGTTACTTTTCTACCTTTATATTCTGCGTCTTCGTCGAATGCTTCTATAAGAGAAGTATATAGTTTGTCGAATGTCATTTAATTATTTATTAAATAATAATATGAATAACGAGGCTAATCTAATATTTGAACAATATAAAACATTAAATGAAAATATGGGTATGGGTCCCATGGTCGGTAAAATGGTAAATGTACCTGGACCAGGTTCTCAAAATACTGCTTCAAAGGTAGTGGTACTTAAAATTGATGATAGAGGAGATTCATCAGATTGTGAAGATGCAGAGAAAGAGGAAGAAACAGTTTATATTCAAGCTGGTGAGGAAGATGGGTGTGGAAGTGATTGTGGTTGCGATGACCACGATACTGATGATTACGATGGAGAATTAGATATGGCAAGATCCGAATTACTTAAAGCTGCTGAATATGCGACCAAGTTATTTAACCATATGGAGAATTTAGAGAATTTAGAAGGTTGGACAGCTTCTAAAATTACAAAAGCTGCTGATTACCTATCATCAGTATATCATGCTTTAGAGTATGATAAGTTAGATGCTGATGTTGAAGACGAGCAAGATCCAGATGATGATAGAGTGGAAGTTGATGAATTAAATGACACCCGAACCGCTAAAAATACAGGTTACGCAGGAGCTTAAATTAGCTTATTGTCAAATATTCTTTTTACCTCTTCGTCTAGTGAACCGTATAGGTCTTGAATAAGGTCTCTTCTACCTTGTTCATCAGAATTTTTATATAATTCTCTTATTTGAGATGCACTTCTAATATCTTTACCAAGAATACTAAAATCCATAGTAGGTAAAGTTGCAATATAACCGTGTTTATCCCCACTAGTTAATTTTTTAGATTTATCATATGGTTGAAAGTAACTAGGAGTACCGTCTTTCTTTAAACCAAATTTAAAGCGTGGTTTATCACCTTCCATATCCTTTTCAGAAACAGCAAATATAACTTTAGTTTTATCTAAATCATATCTTTCAGTTATTTCTTTAGCCAAATATGGGTTAGCTGTCATTTCAACAAATTGTGGGTCGATACCAGCACTTTGTATCATCATTTTCTTTTCTTCGAATTCAAACGGCGAATTTGTATCGTTAGTTTTACCAGATGTAGAGACGAATACATCTGCTGCTGGAAATTGTTGTTTCAATTTATTATAAACAGACGCATGACCTTTATGGAATGGGTGAAATCTTCCTGGGTAAATAACTACTGTTTTTGTTAAATCTTCAGCATCTTCAAACTCTTTAATAATTTTATACATTTCCCCAAAAGTTGACCGCTTTTGTAGTCTTGTACCTTCACCTGTATTAAACATAGGCGGGTTGCTAATATAAGATTCTTGATTTTCTGGAGATGTTGGTTTACCGGTACCAAAATTAGCTCGGCTAAATTCTTCTCTATCTACCATTTTAGTAATTTCTGCACCATCAGCAGTAACTTTTGATAAAGCAAAACCTTCAGGAGCAGTTGTTTGCCAGTTATTAGGGCTTTCATCAAGATATGTACCTAACAAATCATTTTTTGTTATTTCATTAAAAATTTTAATTAAATTATTTTTTAAATTAGCAATAATTTTAGTAATTTCGAAAGCATTTTTAATAGAAGGTTTAAGTATTTTAAGAGATTTTAATGTCGATTTCATCTGCTCTTGCTTTTTTACCTTACCTTTTTCACTTTTTAGTCTTTCCAACTCTTTAGTAAATCTACCACTAATATAGTTAACATATTCTTCAGTAGATATCGATGTATCTTCTAAGAATCTACCTGATCTTATTTCAGAATTAATATAAGATTTAAGAGTACTTGTATAATCATCTAGTGAACTAAAATCGACCTTATCGGCTAATTTAAGTAGCTGTTTCTTTTTTGTTTTTACATCTTTTAAGAGTAATTTACTAAAAGAAGATTTACTATTTTTGGCTTTATTTGCTAGTACGTTAAAAACAAATACTGTATTAGATGGTGAAAATTCATCTGTTGAAGAAGTATATTTTTTTACTTTCAATATACCATTTTGCACCATATATTCAATATGAACTGCAACACCTATCTTGGACCTAGCTATTTGATCTCCATATGGGCTATTTTCTGTAACAGCATATTTAATAGTATTAGGGGTAAAGGTTAAAAATTTATTTTCATTTTTAACACCGTCAATTGTTTCTGGTGTTTCATACACTTTCATTTGCGGATCAAACATATAATCCATTTGATATATACCTTTAAGGTTTAAAGACGGTAAATACCGTAAAGCTAATTTTAACTTATCAGCCAATCCACCTGTACCATGATTTTCGGTAATATCTTGTTCTGTATAATTAATTTTAGGGTTTTTAGCGAAAGCTGACTTACTAGCTACGAAAAATTTATTATTAGTATCAATACCTGCAACAATAGCAGGTGCTCCATCAAACTTAGTAGATATTTTATAATCAGATTCATCGACAAAATATGATATAGAAGATTCTATTTGGTTAATAGCTTCTATAACACCTTGCTTACCTTTATTAAGTATATTTTCTTCTAAATGGTCAATATGCTTAACTGCTCCATCGATCGCATCGAAGAATTCTAATAGTACTGAGTGATGTTGTTTAAAGTTTATCATTTTTTAAGTTCAGGTAAATGGTTATTAGGGTACAGTTCATTAAATCTAAAGTTATTTGTTTTAAATCTTCCTTCATCTATTAAACCACCACTACCAATTAAGTCTTCCTTGGAAAATAATGCATAATTTAATTTATTTTTATCAATAAATAAAAGTAAATCATATTCATACTGATTCAGATAATTATTAGAATAGATTTTTTGAATATTTCTTCTTATATCAACTATATCATTAAAATTAGTAGATTTATTTAAAAATATTTCTGGCTGCCCATTAGGATAAAACTGTTTAATAAATTCGTAAAGATTACCTAGAAATTTATCTAGCTTATTTTCTTTTTTGTATACATTATAAACATTATTAAAAGTTTGAGCCATTGATGAATTTTGGGCTATTTCAACTTTTTCTTCTATATCATTTAAAAGTTTATCAAAAGCAACTGTTTGACCTGATCTACCACCTTGTTGGCCAAATCTACCACCTTGACCCTTGACTTCTAATTTTTGTTTATCCTCTAACATTAAATCACCACCTACGGTAGAATTTTTAATATCATCAAATACTAAAGCTAGCATTATTTCCCCTGGACCTATGTTACTACCTCCTTTATCAACTGCGGTAAAATTAGCTAATTCTCGTAAGAATGTATCGTCTAAACCTATTTGAGTGCCAATATCTACTAAATTTCCTATTTTATTATCTAAGACTTTTGGTTTATTATCTCTACCGATATAATCATCAAAAGAATAATTTTCTAATAAAGTTATTAAAGATTTAAAAAAGAATTCTTTATTAAATGCATCTTTACTATAATTTTTTGAAGATACATAATCTATAATAACCTTATCGTTTTTATTACCAGCTATTCTTGAGATTTTTTTTAATTCTTTATCATCGACCGTGCCAATATAATCATATCTACCATTTTCCCCTTTGAAAATCTGAATATTCTCTCCTATAATCTCTTGTCTAGGTAATTTTTTTACCTTTATACCTGCAGATTCATTTAGGTATATTTGATCTAGTGATTTCCAGCTCATGTTTCTACGTCAATATCTTGTGAATATTTTTTCATTATATTAATAAGAGCAGTTAACGATTCTTTTGCATTAGTTTCATTGATATCTGCTAATACACTAATTTGATCAATATCATTTGGATTGACTTTAGTCACTAAAGCTTTTTTAATTAATCTTACAAGTAAAACTTCCGATTCTGGAGAAAGCGTTTCTGCTTCTGGCTCAGGTACTGGTTGTTCAACAGGAGCTGCAGCAGGTTCTTCAACCGGCACTTCAGCTTCATCTTGTTCTAATATTGTGTTATATTGTTTTAGGAATTTTTTCATTATATTTTAACTGATTTTATTTTTTGTGCTAGCTTTTTCATAACATCACCGTAAGCTTTATTAATTTCTTTTTGAGGATCTTTTCTCAACCCTATAACTCCTGATTTTGCCGCGTTTGTAGCTAAAGTTTGTGCTACTGTAATAGCTTTTTGCTGGTCTTTACTTAAAAAAGGTTTTTCTTGATCTTCAATTTTACTACCTCTCATTGAATTGATTTTATTATAAGTATTTTCAAGCTCTTTAAATTCATCGCTTCCATCATTAACTATTTCACCTTGTTCGATGGGTCTATTATGATATTCATCAACATCTACATCTTCTTTCTTATATAGAGCTCTTCTTGCTTCAGCATATTCACTGTTATTTCTAAAAGCATTCATCTTTTGTCTTAATTCTGACTTTTTTTCAGGATCTTTTTCTGTCATTATTTCCCGAAATAAATCTTTACGTTCTTTTTCTCTTTCAAGATGTCCTTCATAGTCATGCTTGTGTTTAAACTCATCAGTCTCAGCTGCTCCTGAACGCAATTTTGTAATATCCTGGTTAACGTAATCCCCAAACTTACTTAAAAACTTACTTAATAGTACTGCAGGTTCATCTGGAGAGTTCTTATTACCACCTATACCGTGCATGTTCATAGAATATAGTCTTGCAAAACTACCAGAATCTAAAATATCTTTTCTAGATTTACCTACAAGACTTCTTAAAAAATCTCCAAAAGACTTACCAGATTGCATTTGCACCATTATTTCATTATTTTCTTCAACTAGTGGTATATTTTGTTTCAATATATCGCTAGCCAGTTGGGTAAATTTATCCATATTATTATTTATCTAATTAGAAGTAGTTTTGTAGATAGTCTATTAAAGTAATCTTTATTTAAAAATGTTAATTCATAACGTTTTGTAAATTTCTTCACACCTGAAAAGGTATACTTACTAATATCCATATTATTAATCTTACTTATCATTGAATTAATAGTAGTTTGAGCTTTACCATCATTTATATCTATAAGATGATCAAGATATACTATAGAATATTTACTAATAAATATTTTCAAGGGTAATATCTTATCTACTCTTCGGAGAAAATTAGTGAAAAAAGTTAAAATATCATTTTCTTTATAGTATTTTGTTAATTCGCAGTCATCTAACTGAGTATTATTAAAGTATATAATAGACTTTGACTTACAATTAAGTAACCTTTGACATATATTGTATATAGTATAGTGATACATAAACTTTTTAACCTGTAAATTGTTAATACTTTTTTCTAATAAGTTAAATTCATGTAAAGAATTAATTATTTGGGGCTGTATATCGTTTATTAATAACTCATTAAAGTCAATTATAGTAAAATCATAGTTTTCTATATGCAAATCAGCCATCATCACCTTTATTATAGTACTGTTCCAAAAACAATTTTGGGGCTTTACCTATTCTGCAGTTTATAATACCATTATAATAATTTTCACTTAATAATACATCCTTTTCAAACTGCATTTTGGCTTCAAAATATGATAATTCAAATTTACTATTGCAAAATTTTAATATTTTAAATATAAATTTATCTAAACCGAGTAAAGCTATATCATTGTTAAGAGCATCAGATGAACCTGTATATGTTTTCCAATCACTTTCAATAAAATCGATACGTTTACGTTTTTTACCTTTTAATGGTTTACGTTTTATTTTACGAACCATTTGTTTTTTACCGATATATTTTTTATCATTAATAGTATTAGTAATTTCATATATAAAACCGAAAGCGTCTTCCGGTATCGGTTTACATACTTCCCATATACCTGTATCCATTAAGATATTTACTTTTTATTTTTCGATTTTCTAGTTTTTTTCTTTTTCTTACCTACTTTACCGTTTCTGGAATACATTGCACCTAAAGCTTTAGGTCTCCTAAAATCACCTGGAGCATAAGCATCGGTACCTGGCGTACCACTAACTGTCGTACCATATCCTGCTGCTGCTGCAGAGCCTAACGCTCCCCCACCAACTGTATTTTCATCTTCTTCTGTAGGTTTTTTCTTTTTAAGGCTTTTTTTAAATGCTTTTTCAAATAAAGTTGTTTTCTTCATAATAGTATTTATAATTAATAGGTGAATTTATTAGATCAATATATAGATGAAATAGAAAAAGATTTACAAATTAATGAATTCAATTTAAAAGATTCTTCGATGAGGGCCCCTGCTCGTAAGCATTATTGGGTGTCCAAATTAATAAGACATAAACAAAATCTATTAAAACTTAGAATATTGAGAGATTCAGTAAAGAAAGAAATAGTAGGTAAAATTATAGAAGAAAGCCCTGTTAAAGTGACGATGCCGGTCGCAGAAAAGGCAAGTTATAAACATGAAAAAATGAAAGAAATATCTGAAAAAATCAGTAATGAGGAACTTATTATTGAATTCTTAGAAAAAACAGAGAAAACATTTAGTGCTATAGGTTTTGATATAAAAAATATTATTGAAATTATGAAAATGGAACAATTATAATGAAATTTGAATTAGCTAAAGAAAAAATTAGATTAATAACAGATGATTTAGACAATATACGTGAACATTTTAGTGTTAAAGATGAAACCGCTCGTTTTCGAATGAGAGGTAGAGCTAGATTTTATTCTAATTCTCGTATATATTGTATAACTCCGACTGGTCTATTTGAACCAGGTTTATTTTTTGACATTTTAACTTATATAAAGCAAGAATACCCCAATATTGACTGTCAAATAGATGAAGATATTTTACCTATAGTTAAACCTGCATATAAAGAAGAAAGATCATATGATAATCTAAAGTTTCCATTAAGAGATTATCAGTTAGATTCGGTAAAAGAAGCATTAAAATTTGGAAGAGGTATTATAAAACTTGGCACTGGTGGTGGTAAGACTCTAACTATTGCTTCTCTGTTAATGAGTCTTTATTCAAATAATCCTAAAGTAAAAATTTTAATATTGGTACCAGACCTTGGACTAGTAAATCAAACATATAATGATTTTATTGAATATAATGTATTATTTAAATTTACTAGATGGACCGGTAAAATAAAACCCGATTTAACTGCTAACTGTGTTATAGCTAATAGAGGTATATTACAAAGTCAGTTTGATGATAATGATTGGATAAAATATATCGATGTTTTGGTAGTTGATGAATGTCATACTATAAAAAAATCAAACAAAGTAAGTAAGATAGTTAATAAAATACATACTTTTAATAAGTTTGGATTGACTGGAACTTTACCTGATGATAAACCAGAGCAATGGAATGTCATTGGTAAATTAGGTAAAGTAATATACGATAAGGATAGCTACCAACTTAGGTTAGAGAGCTATTTAACTAACGTAGACATTAAGGTCATTAACATAGGTTATAAAGATAAACCTCTTGTAGTAAGCGGTAGTAATAATTTTAAAGCAGAATTAGATTTTATATATACTAATAATTTTAGAAATAATGTTATTAAAAATATATGTTCAAAATTTAACAATAATTCTCTTATATTAGTTAATCACCTGGCTCATGGAGATGCATTATTTGATGATTTATCTCAAATTGACAATAAAAAAGTTTATTTTGTAAAAGGTGAAGTTGAAGTAGGTGAAAGAGATAAAATTAAAAAAATAATGGAGACTAATAATGACGTTATATGTATTGCAATGAGTTCTATTTTTAGTACCGGTGTTAATATAAAAAATATACATATGATTATGTTTGCTTCTGGTGGTAAAAGTTTTATAAGAACGATTCAATCGATTGGTAGAGGTTTGAGACTACATGAAAGCAAAGATAAACTCATTATTATAGATCTTGCTGATAAATTAAAATATGGTACCCGTCATTCTAATAAACGTAAAGAAATATATAATACGGAAAAAATTAATTATAATATAACTGATATAGTTGAAAAATAGTATTTATACGTTATAATTAGGCTATGGCTAATACTAAGAAAACGACTGGTAAGCGTAGAGGTCCTAAACCAAAAAAGACAGAATACTATGTAGATCCACGCGAATTAAAGGCTGAACTAATTGCATATTATGAATGCGAAAATTGTACACCTAAATTAGGGGATATGATTCATAAGATAGCTCATGGTTTAAGTTATTCATCTAATTTTATTAACTACACTTATCGAGATGAAATGGTAGGTGATGCTTTAGTTAAGATGTATACCGCTGTTACCAATAAAAAGTTTAATGTAGATTCAGAATACAATCCTTTTTCGTATTTTACTACTATTGCATTCCATGCTTTTATTAATAGAATTAAAAAGGAAAAGAAGCATGCTAATACATTATCTGAATATAAAGAAAAAGTTTATGAACAAGAAATGTTAGATTCAATGGATGGTCGGGTATATGTTAAACCGACGTTTGATGATTCAGACTCAGATTTTAATGAATAAAGTAGCTATATTTTCTGATATACATTTAGGTGTACACCAGAATAATGATTTCTGGCTTGGTATAGCTAATAAATGGGCAGATTGGTACATTACTAATTTAAAATCTCAGGATATTAAAGATATTATCTTCTGCGGTGACTTCTTTCATTATAGGGATGAAATTTCAGTTAAGACCTTAAATTTTGCTAAAGACCTATTAGATAAGTTTAAGGATTTCAATATTACTATGATCACCGGTAATCATGATGCATGGTATAAAGATACATCAGAGATTAATAGTTTAAGTATTCTTAAAGGTTATAAAAATTTAACAGTATATGATAAACTTGCTACTGTAGATTATAAAGGTAAATCGATATCGTTTTGCCCTTGGGGTACAAAAATAGATGACATACCGAATAGTGATTTAATATTCGGTCATTTTGAATTAGAAAATTTTAAAATGAATATGTTTAAAATTTGTGATCATGGTGATGACCCAGATGTACTAGTAGAAAAATCTAAGTTAATATTCACAGGACATTTTCATGCAAGAGATGAAAAACATTATAAGAAACAAGATAGTTCTATTATCTATGTTGGTAATCCATATGAAATGGACTTTGGTGATACAATGCAAACAAAAGGTTATTACATTCTCGATTTAGATGATATGTCATATGAATTTTTTGAAAATAATATTACACCAAAGCATATTAAAATTATATTATCTAAACTGATTAATATAACAGATGTTGAAGATGTACTTAAGAATTTATTACCTGGTAATATAATAAAATTAATTATTGATAAAAATATTAGTACTGATCATTTAGATGCGTTGGTTACTAAACTAACTACATATAAGCCAGTCGAATTAAGGATTGACTATGATGTAAATTATAATAAACTTAAGATTGAAAATGATGAAGATTATGATTTATCTGGTGTTGATATTAAACATGCAATAGAAGAGTTTGTTAATATGTTAGATATCGAAAATAAAAAAGATGTGGTAAATTATTCTACATCTTTATATGAAAGAGTTAAATGAAATACGTATGCTTTAAAGAGTTAAAAATAAAAAACTTCCTGTCTATAGGTGAGGAGTTCGTAACTGTAAATTTTGAAAAAGGTTTGCATATTGTAACTGGTATCAATAGAGATAAGGAAGATAGGAGAAACGGTGTCGGTAAAAGTACGATAGCTGATGGTTTATATTTTGCTATATTTGGTCAAACTTTAAGAGATATTAAGAAAAACTTTATAGCTAATAATTTAACTTCAGGTACATGTGAAGTCCAATTATCATTTACTGTTGATGACCCGAAGCATGGTGTAAATGAATTTGATATTATACGTACTCTAAACCCGAGCAAAGTTTATATCTATAAAAATGGTAACGATAAAACTAGAGATAGTATTGCTAATACAAACGAATATATTAATACAGTACTATCATCGACACCGGAAATATTTCAAAACTGTGTTATAATGACTCTCAATAATCATGTACCTTTTATGGGTAAGAGTAAGACAGAAAAACGTAAGTTTATTGAGCAAATATTTAACCTTGAAATTTTTAGTAAAATGTTAGGTGAATTACGTAATGAACATAATGAAATAAAACGCAACTTCGACATTGAAATTACTAGATTAGAGGAAACTAATAATCATTTAAATACCCAACAGCAGCAAGTTGATAACTTTGAAGAAAATAAAAATCAAAGAATTAGTAGAATTAAAGACCAGATAAGCACTAAAAATAATGACTTAAAAAATTATAAAGAAGAAAGAGATACAGTAGAATCGTTAGATGAAACCCCTTATGTAGATAAATCTGATAAACTAAATGATGAAATAATAGATTTAAAAAATATTAAAAATGAAAAGTATGAAAAAATTGTACAGTTAAAAACTAATTTAACTACAAATAAAGGTACGTTAGCAAAAATTGGTACTGATGAAGCTACCTGTCCAATGTGTTTAAGGCCTTTAGAAGATCATGATAAAGATTTAATTGAAGAAGAAAAAGAAAAAATTAATATTATATTGGATGATATTTTAAATGATATAAAATATAACAAAGAAGATTATGAAAATACGGTTAAAGAAATTAATAGTTATTCTGCGGCTAAAACGAAAATAGATAATAAACTTTTAAGTATAAAAAATCAAAAGGATAATATTTCTTATCTTGAACGCAATATATCTGATATTGAAAATATTATTAAACAATATCAAACTGATATAGATAACATTAAAACAGAAATTAATTCATTTGACGATTTAATAGGTAATACAACTAATAAAATTAATGATATAAAACGAGAAATAGATTCTCTTAAAAAGGTTATTAATCTTATGGATGTTGTTAAGTTTGTTGTTAGTGAAGAAGGTGTAAAGAGTTTTATTGTTAAGAAAATACTTTCCCATTTTAATGGTAAATTGACCCATTTCATGAAAAAATTAGATAGTAATTGTGTTTGTATTTTTAATGAATATTTTGAAGAAGAAATTGTAAATGAAAAAGGTAAGATTTGTTTATATAATAACTTCTCTGGAGCTGAAAGAAAAGCTATTGACTTAGCTTGCTTATTCTCTTTTATGGATATGAGGAAGTCACAAGGGGATGTTTATTATAATATTAGTTTTTATGATGAATTATTTGATAGTAGTTTAGACGAAAAAGGTGTAGATTTAGTTCTAGAGATATTAAATGAGAGAGTTCAAAAATATAATGAGTGTGTTATGGTTATTAGTCATCGCAAGGAAAGTATTAAATCTGCTAACGGAGACGTAATATTTTTAGAAAAACATAATGGTATCACTAGAAGAGTAAATTTTATTGATTAATTAATATTATGCTAATACAAGGTAACCAACCATTCCAAGCAAATACACCATTCGGAGCAAAACCGTTTCAAAATAATATCATTACTCCAAAACCTGAAGTAGTTAAAGCACCACCACAACCTGGAACCGATTTACCAAGATTTTTAAATTATTATGCAGATTATTCCGGATGTGGTCACTGGAGAATGATATGGCCGGAGCAAGTAATGAATGCCCATAATAAAGCTGTTGTACATGGTACGACAGTAATGAATGTTGATGAAAGATATTATATACAAACTAAAGGTATAAGGATACAAAGACAAGCTACACCTCAACAATTAGAATTTGTAAAATGGTTAAGACAAATAGCTGATAAAAACAATATTAGATTAATATATGAAATTGACGATATATGTTTTCATGAAGATATACCTGATTATAATAAATATAAAACTGCATTTACTGATCCAAATATTAGGAAATCAGCTCAAGAAATGATGGCAATGTGTGATGAAATTACAGTTACGTGTCCATTTATGAGAGATTATTATCGTGATAAAACAGGTAATAAAAATGTTACTGTTGTACCTAATTTTATGCCAAAGTTTTGGTTGGATAGATTTTATAATAACAATAGGACGATGGAAAGTTATGATATAAATAAGAAGAAGCCGAGAATTTTATACGCTGGTTCTGGGGCTCATTTTGATATCGAAAACCGAGTTAAATTTAAAGATGATTTTTACCACGTTAATGAAGTTATTAGAAAAACAGTTGATAAATATCAATGGGTGTTTTTAGGAGCTCACCCATTACCGATTAGAGATTTAGTTCAGTCTGGTAAGGTAGAATTTCACCCATGGAAAAAATTATATGAATACGGTCAAGGTTTATATGATTTAAACGTTAATATGGTCGTAGCACCTTTACAAGATAATACATTCAATAAAGCTAAATCAGATTTAAAATATATTGAAGCAAGTGCATTAGGTTTACCGATTGCTTGTCAAGATCTTTGCACCTATGAAAATGCACCAATTAAATTTAAAACTGGGGATGAAATGATTGCTCAAATAGAGTATACTTTACAAGATAGAAAACGTTATAAAGCCCTTTGCAGAAAAGGTCGTCAATATGCCGATACAAGGTGGTTGGAAGATGATAAAAATATTGATTGCTATACCGAGTTATATCAGTACGGTGTGAATGATCCAAAAAGACTTAATTTATCTAGATATAATTAGGAACTATGATATAATTAATGGGTGAGTTATCGTAATATATACTATGATCCCCGTGAAAGATGTATTAATTTATTTACCTGGGATACCAACGGTAAAAGAATTAAAGTAACTACATCCTATGACCCTTATTTGTATGTCGAAGGTAAGGGTGATTATGAATCTATTTTCGGGACTAAACTGGTTAAGAAGAGTTTTAGGACTCAGTATGACCGATTCAAGTATATTAAAGATACCGGTATTAAAAGAGTATTTGAGAATCAGCCAGCAGTACAGCAGTACTTAATTGATACTTTTTGGAAGGTTAACGAAACGACTGAATTTAGTAAAAACCCTATTAAGGTTATGTTCTTAGATATTGAGACTTATTCCCCGGATGAGTTTCCTAATCCTCAAGACCCTACTCATACCTGTAATGTTATTACTTGCTTTGATTCATTAAATCGTCAATACCATACATTTGGTTTAGGTGAGTATAATAATAAAGATAAAGATGTAACATATGTTAATTGCTCTTCTGAAAGGGAGTTATTTATGAAGTTTATTGAGTATGTTGAAAAAGATTACCCTGATATAATGTCAGGTTGGAATAGTGAATTTTTTGATTTACCGTATATCTTAAATAGATGTACTCGTATACTTGGTGAGGAATGGACTAATAGAATATCACCTTCAGGTAAGGTTTATAGTAGAACAATACGTGGTCAGTTCGGTCAAGAACAACAACGTTGGTATGTTGAAGGTATTTCATTAATTGACTATTTAGATGTATATAAACGTTTCTCAGTTGGGGTAAAAGAAAGTTATAAACTTGATGCAATTGGCGAGGCAGAGTTAGGTGAGAAGAAAGTAGATTTCGGTAATATGAATCTAGCTACTCTTGCTGATACTGATTGGCAAACGTTTGTTGAATATAATATTCAGGACGTTAGACTGCTAACTAACTTAGAAGATAAACTAAAGTATACAGAACTAATTAAAATGTTGGCTTATGTTGGCCTAACTACCTTCGAAGCTGCTATGGGTTCCCTTTCGGTGATCAATGGTGCAACAGCTGTTATATCAAGGAAGCGTGGTCAGTGTGTACCTTCGTTTATTAGGAATGCTGATACCGGTAAAAATCCAGGTGCATTTGTTGGTGAGCCTTTGAAAGGTTTTCAAGAAAATATTATATCGTTTGATGCTAACTCTCTATACCCGAATGTAATGATATCTCTAAATATGTCCCCGGAAACTAAAGTGGGTAAGATTGAAGATAAAAATGATAATGAAATAGTTATACGTCATGCTAATGGTCAGGTCTTTACTTTAACTCATGAAAAGTTTTTAAAGTTCTGTAAAAAAGAAGAGATAGCTATTAGTAAAGCTAACGTGCTATTTACTCAAAAGTTTAAAGGGGTAATGCCTGAAATTTTAGATTACTATTATGATAAACGTGTTGTTGTAAAAACTAAATTAGGAAAACTTAAGAGAGAGTATTCAAAGAGTAAGGTTAAAAATAAGGATCTTAAATTTGAAATTGATCAATTAGATGCAAAGCAGTTATGTATTAAAGTTTTAATTAATTCAATTTACGGTTATTTTGGTAATAAGCATGCCCCTTTCGGTGATGATGATATTGCAGCTTCAATTACTTTAACTGGTCAAGCAGTTATTAAACAATCTAACGAATTACTTAAAAGGTATATTAAAGAAAAAGCTAATGTTGAGGATGAAAAAACTCTTAATGATTGTATAATATATAACGATACAGATAGTAGTTATATTTCAGTCAAACCTTTAGTTAAAGCAGGTTTAACTTTTACCGATGAAAATGGTAAGTTAACTCAAGCATTTCATGATGAGGTGCAGAATATTGAAGACTTCTTAAATGATGAAATTAAAGTATGGGGTATTAAAAACTTAAATTCTAAAGACTGTAGATTTATCTTTAAACGTGAAGTAATTGCTGATACTGGTATATTTTTACAAAAGAAACGTTACGTTATGCATATTTTAGATGATGAGGGTATACCAATGGATAAGTATAAGTATACTGGGGTTGAAGTTGTAAGAAGCACGATGCCGGATGCTATTAAACCTCATGTAAAAGGTATAATTGAGACGATGCTATCAACCCAAAATATAGCTAAAACTAATGCTGTACTTGATAAAACGTATAAGATATTTAAAGATCTACCAGTTGAAGATATTACCTTTGTATCGGGTTTAAAAGGTTATGAAAAATATGCAGGACAATGTGATGATTGGAAAACTGCAAAAGGCATGCCTATTCATGTTAAAGCTGCTTATTACCATAATATGTTACTTAAAAAGTTTAATATAGAAAAAAAGTATGAAACTATTAGTTCAGGAGATAAAGTTAGATACTTTTACTTACAGCAACCTAACCCGTATAATTTACCGAGCTTGGCATACAAGTATTATTACCCAGAGGAATTTAAAAAGATATTTCATGTAGATTACGATAAAATGTTTGAAAAAAATCTCTATGCAGTTATTGAAAGATTTTATGATAACGTTAAATGGGCTATTCAAAAGCCAGGTAATGCGGTTCAAACTAATTTATTTGATCTTTTAAGTTGAATTAAGTAAAACAGTTATTAAAATATATGTATGGCAGATAAAAAATATACTACATTTATTGATAACGCGGGTCGTGCACTTTTTGCCGAGCTTGAAAGTGAAACGTCTGATAATTTGGTTGCAAAAAACCCAGTTATGATTACCGTTCAACAAGGAGAGAATGGTCAAATGGCTGTCCAGCTATTTCCTCTATTCTTCCAAGAATTTGTTCAACCAACAACAGATGATTCAAGAGCAAATTACTTCACTTATAGTAAAGGTAATATTGCAATTGGTAGCAAGTTTGAGATTGAAAACCGTATTGTAGAGCAATACGAAAAAATTGTCAATCCAATCTTAGTACCAGCAGATCAATCTGCAGGGGGAGAACCTGAAGTTATTAAGCTATTCGACGAATAAAAAAAAATAAATAAAAAACAGCCTCTCATAACTAAAAAATATGAGAGGTTTTCTATGTATGTCGCCTCAAGAAATATTTGATTATAAATTAGGATGGAAATCTTATTCATTTTCTATACCGTTTCACTCGGACTGGGAAATGGAGTATAGTGATTACTGTAAAGATAATTTTAATAAATGGCAATGGGACATTATAAAATGGACTAACGTTTACGAGCATACTATGTTATTTGAAATGGTAAAAGATGCTGATAAATTTAAAGAATTTATTGATAAACGATAATCATATACTATAATAGTATATATGAGTAAAGAAATTGATGATGTATTATCTATAATTGATAAATCTAACCCGTACGCTTCGTTTTTAAATGAAAGTGCTATTAGTAATGTAGATGGTTGGTTAGATACCGGATCAATGGTACTTAATGGTATTGTATCAGGTTCATTATTTGGTGGTATACCAAAAAATAGAATGACTCTATTAGCTGGTCCTAGTATGACTGGTAAGAGTTTTATATTGCAAAAGATTTTAGCCAATGCTCAGAAAGAAGGATTGACTCCAGTTATTTTTGATAGTGAAAATGCTATTGATAAAGATGGTGCGGAAGCATTAGGTCTTGATGTTAGTAAAGTAAAATATGTACCAGTTTTTAGTATTGAAGAATGTCGTAATACTATTTTTGACTTCCTAACTAAAGTAAAAGAAAAGGGTCAAGAAGGTAAGTTTATTATTGCTATCGATTCTTTAGGTAATATGGAAAGTCAATTGCAGATTAATCGTCAGATAAAAGGTAATGTAAGTGCAGATATGGGTAGTAGAGCTAAAGCTATGAAATCTCTATTACGCACTTTAACTCAGCTATCCGGATTAACTAAAACTACTATTCTAGCTACTAATCATATCTATGAAGACCCGGCTGCGCTGTTTCCTTCTTTAGTTAAAGCTATGCCAGGCGGTACTGCTACCGTTTATCTTCCATCAGTTACTATTCAATTAGCTCGTAAACCAGTTAAAGAAGATAAGAATACGGATGGTAAGTTAGCCGTAGGGCAGAAGAATTATTCAGGTGTTATTCTTAGAGCATTAACTGTTAAAAATAGATTTGTTAAGCAATATTTACAAGGTGAAATGTACTTATCTTTTGATAAAGGTTTAAACAAATATTATGGTTTATTGGATCTTGCAGTAGGTTTAGGAGCAGTAATACAAACCGGTTCAACTTATACTTTACCGGATGGTAAGAAACTTGGTTATTATAGTAAATGGAAAGATGATACAGAACTATGGGATAGTACTATTATACCTGTAGTAGAAGAGAAAATTAAACAAGAATGGAAGTATAGTAATAAGTCTGACGAAGATGAAATTATACCTGATGAAGTAAACGATGGAGAAGAATAAAATAGTTACCGCAGAATGGTGTGGACCATGTAAATTATTAAAAAAAGAAATAGCAGAAGCTAAAATTGAAGTTGAATATATAGACGCTGATCAAAATATGAAGTTTTGTAATAAAAATAATATCAGATCTATACCATCTTTAATTACTAAAGATGGTAATATAATTACCTCTTATCCAGAGATTTTAAAAGAATTGAATATAAAATTAATAAATGGCAAAAAAAAATAAAATAGTAATTACGCTTAGCGGTGGTATGGACTCATCTGTTCTACTATATAAAGCAGCCGAGCAATATAATGAAGTACATACTGTAACATTTAATTACGGTCAACGTCATAGTAAAGAGTTAGAAGCAGCTGAAAAGCAATTAGCTAACGCTAAGTTTAATTATACAAATGTTAAGTTTACTAATAAATTATTAGATGTTACTTATATTAAGGATATAGCTGATACATCTTCTCTTACAAATGATAATATAGATACACCTGACGTAAAAGATATAATGGGTGAGGCTCAACCTAAATCATATGTACCATTTCGTAATTTAATGTTTTTAAGCATATTGTTATCATATGCAGAAAAAATGGAAGCTGATGAAGTATGGTACGGTGCAGCAGAAGCTGATAGTCTTGCTGGTTATTGGGATGGTTCAGTACAGTTTGTTGATAAAATGAATCAAATTTGTTTATTAAACCGGGAAATAGATATAAGAGTAAGAGCTCCTCTTCTTAAGATGAGTAAAAAAGAAATTATTTTAAATGGGGTTGAGCTTGGAGTCAATTTTGCTGATACATATACATGTTATTCTGGTGAATATCCATGTGATGCTAATAGTGCAAGTAGTTCTCTTAGGTTGAAAGGGTTTTTAGACGCAGGATTACAAGATCCGTTACGTTATAAACAGCAAGATAAGTTAGATTCGGTTTATAGAGATAATAATTGTAAATCTATATTATATTAGTAACCGTGTCTATTCATTCTTTCTTGAGAATGGGCATTTTGCATCTTTTGCCTGTATTGGTTAAGTAAGTAGTTATTAATATCTTGTTGAGACATTGCAACTTGCTCTTCTTCTTCAGATTCTGATTTCTTTTTTCTAAGCTTACCCGTTACTGGGCATCTTTCTTCTTCTTCATCATCTAAAGGTTCCATTTCACCCATTTCATCATCTTCAGGTGCTTCATCAGGTGTATATTGATCATTATCATCTTCATCGTCTTCATAATGATCTGCAACTGCTCTTGCATGTTCTTGACCTGCTCTTTCTTTCTCTTTCTTCATTGCATTAGCAATAGCTACCCCTCTTGATTTTTCATATTCAGAAATCTCACCATCATCATCTAAATCCGATTTTTCTTTATCGAATTCTTCATCACTAACCATTGCGCAGTTTTCAGCATCTTCTGGAGGTAACCCAAAACCATCTTGATGACTCATATAACCAACAGCGTCGATTGCATTTGACATACCATCTTCTTCACCTTCTGGGAAATCAGCAACTAATTTTTCTCTATCACCCATTTCTATTTCACCACCAAATTTATCAACTTTTTCTGTTTCACTTGGCTTTACAATAACAACTGAAACGATATCATCTTTAGATATATCATCTAAGTTAAGTTTTTGACCTTTAAAAGAATTAAGAGTAACTCTATATTTTAAACCATCGCTTACTACAGTGTATAAATCATTTTCACCAACCCCGCCTTCAGAGTTTAGAATTGTATCACCACCAAGATTCAATTGTAAAGTTTCAAAACCTGAATCACCTTTCTTGAGACCTTCTTTTGCAGCTCCTCTTTCTCTAGTAGTAATTTTTACATCTGGTCTAGTAGCTAATGGCTTAGAAACATTGGCCATAATATTGATAGCATTTTGAATATCATCATCAGATAAATTTTCTAAATCTAATTCAGGATTTTCTTTTTGTAAGTATCTAATTACCTTTGTGGCGAAATATCTTGGTGTCATTGTACCTTTTAAATCACGGATATCTTCCATACCCATTAGTTTTGCTCTAAGTGGATCAACAATTTTTTTGCCTCTTGCTTCTTCCACAATGTCAAAATCTTGATCCGACATATAACTTGAGGTATTTTCAACGATAATTTTTTTATTTGACCAGTTATTTAAACTCATATTATTATTTATTGATTTTTATTAATTTTATACTATAATATAGTTATATGTGTGGTATTTATTGTAGTAATGATTTGTCTACCTTTGAAATTTTACAGGAAGCTAATAAAAAGCGTGGTAATTTTTCAACTGGTATATTTTACTGTTATAATAAAGCTAATTACAATATACTCAAGGAAAAAAACAATATAAACTGGAATAAAACTAAAATACCTCACCAAGAAGGTCATCTATACTTGGGTCATAACCAGGCTCCTACTGAAACAGGTAGAGGTTGGCAAGAGGAAACGTCTCATCCATTTTGGGTAGGGGATTGGATAGTAGCTCATAATGGTGTTTTAACTAATTTTAATGAATTAGTTGATGAGTATATACCAATGCATGATAACCCTGTAGATAGCAGTATAATACCAGCATTATTAGATGAATTTGAATATACTCACGGTCCTTGCGAGGATGCTGAAACTGAAGTTCAGAATATATTATATACCTTAGAAAAACTTAAAGGTACTTTCGCCCTTTGGTTAGTAAATATAAAAACGATGAATATTTATGTGGCAAGACAAGGTAGTACATTGTATTACAAAGACGCTAATATATCATCAATTAAAGGTAAAGATTATAAAGAAGTATTACAGGGTGTACTTTATAACTTTTCATATGAAGGTTTAACTGAAATAGATGGGTTTGTATATGATTCACCATTTTTAACATTATGAATATAAATTACGTAACAATTAATCAATTAACTGAGATAGATAAATTAAGATTTATTAAATTTATCTACGATAATACAAACTCCTTTATTTTAAATACATTTGGTCATACATGGTCTGATAGAGATTGGTGGTCTAAATATCCAATAGAAGTATGTACCGATGATACAGGTAGGGTACTTGGACTACATGCATATACTGTTAATACAAAAGCAGAAAATACATTAAAAACATATTATATAGTTACATCCAAATATAATAGAGGTAAAGGTATTGCTAAATTGTTAATTAAAAATGCTATATATAAACATAAAGATAATATTAAGTTTTATTACGTTAATTCAGATATAAAAAGTGAAGGGGCAGTCTTTTATAAAAAATGGTTTGGAGATAATTATAAAACTGAAAATAATGATTTTAATTCCCAGGATATAATTTTTAAGGAACCTATTTATAATATTATTGATGAGCAATCTTAAAACTACTGGAAACCCACGACAATTTGCTACCGGCGCTCAACGAGATAGCGGAGAAGGTAAACTCCGAATGAGTTTAGTACCTCATAAAGCCTTAAACGGTGTAATGATGAGATACTTACAAGGAGCAGATACATATGGTGAAAATAATTGGAAGAAAGGCATGAAACATTCAGTTTTATACGATAGTACTATGAGACATTTAATGCAAGACTTTACTGGGGATGATAGTGAAGACCATTTAGGAGCTGCTTTATGGAATATTATGGGTATGATCTGGAATAGAGACTATAAACCTGAAATGGATGATAGAGAAGAATATGAGTAAAGTATTTGTTTCCGGTTGTTATGATATTATTCATGCAGGTCATATAGAATTTTTTAAAGAGGCTCTAAAACTAGGAGATAAGTTAGTAGTATGTATACCCTCTGATGAAGTATTATATCAGTATAAAAAAAGACGACCAAGTATACCTATTGAGCATAAGATAGAAATTTTAAATAATATATCTTTTATCGATGAAGTAGTAATTGGTCATAATTTAGATAAAAATGGTTTAAATTTTAAAGATATAATAATAAAAATATCACCTGACGTTTTAGTAGTTACATCTGACGATAAGTTTGAAAAAACTAAAAGAAAATTCTGTACAAATCACAATATAGAATATGTTAAATTAAAAAAAACACCTCCAAAGTTTGATCCGATAAGTACATCATCTATTCTCAATAATATAAAGACACCTAACGAAGCTCCTCTACGGGTAGACCTAGCCGGTGGTTGGTTAGATGTACCTGAACATGCAAGAAGTGATGGGTTTATAGTAAATTGCGCAATATCCCCAACTGTATCTTTACATAATTGGCCGTACGAAACCCAATCCGGTCTCGGAGGTAGCGGGGCATGGGCATTATTAAACGGTAGAGATGGAGTACAAAGTGAATTAGATTTAGGTGTTGGTTGGCAAGATCCCGCTGTAATAAAAGAAACAGGGTTATGTGTTTGGAAAAGTGGTAAAAAACCTTATCTTATTTTAAAACGAAATGGAGATATATTAAAAGGTAAAATGGCTTTACATTATACTGGAATTAATCATGATACACCAGCATACGTTAAAAATAATCGTGATTATAATTTGTTAGCCATGGCTAGTCGTTTAGCGTATGCAGGGGTACAAAATAATAATTTAGAGCAATTATGCGCTGGTATTAATATGAATTATAAAGTACAACTAAAAGAGGGTATGGATATATTACCTGATGTTAAAAATTCAATCGCAACCAAATATTGTGGAGGTGGTTTTGGTGGATACTCATTAACATTATTTTATAATGAAATAGATCGAGATAAATTTATAAACGATACCCCTGATACAATTAAAATTGAACCATACTTAAATGAAATATAAAATTTACACAGCTACAAAAGGTAAAAAAGAAGACACCTTACTATATAAATCCCTTAATAAAAAATATCGCGATTTATCTGTATATTATGAAGAAAAAAATACTAAAAGTTTGCAAAGTTGTTATAACAGCTTTTTGGAAGACGCTCGTCGTTGTAACGTTGATATCTGCGTGCTTGTGCATGACGACGTTTTTATTAATTGCGGGGATTTGTTGCATAGGTTGGACGATTATGGAAAAATGTATACAGTTTTTGGTCTCGCAGGGGCTAGTACATGCAAGGTTAAAGAACCTGCTCTATGGCATCTTATGTCCGAAAGAAAAGACCAAAGAGGAAATGTTGCTCACGGACATCCTGACCAATATCAGTACACTTCGTTTGGTCCTATTCCAGGCCGTGTTTTGGTTATTGATGGTGTCTTTATCGGCATTAATATACGAAATTTACCTACTAATGTAAAATTTGACGAATCTTACCCATCTAAGTTTCATTACTATGATTTAGATTTTAGTTTAGAATGCAATAAAAATAAGGTTAAAATTGGGGTAGTTGATATCCCAATAATTCATTCAAGCCCGGGTCTAACAAACCCTAACGAAGAGTTTTATAAAGGACAAGAATATTTTATTAAAAAATGGAAACGATAGTATTAGTCACAGGGGGATTTGACCCATTACATTCAGGACATTTAGCATATCTCAAAGCAGCAAGAAAGCTAGGGGATAAACTTATTGTAGGGGTTAATTCTGATTCTTGGTTAGAACGGAAAAAAGGTAAAAACTTTTTATCCTTATCAGAAAGATTTGAAATAGTATCAGCTTTAAAATACGTTGATAACTGCATTCTCTTTAATGATGACGACGGTACTGCAATTGAAGCTATAAAAAATGTTATAATGTTATTCCCCTTTGATAGAATTATATTTGCAAATGGTGGGGATAGAAAACAAGGTAATGTTCCAGAAGAAAATCCTGATTTATTTGATGATAAAGAAATTATTTTTCAGTACGGGGTAGGTGGATCAGATAAAAAAAATAGTAGTAGTTGGATATTGCAAAGATGGGAAAAGTAATTAAACCATTATGGGGTTGGTACCACGTTTTATCTGAAGGTAAAGATTATAAAATTAAAACTTTACATATTAAACCAGGTAAATCTTTAAGTGATCAAAGACATTTTCATAGAAATGAACATTGGTTTATTTTAGAAGGGGAATTGTCTCTTAACGGTGATATATATCACAAAAATGATTTTATTAATATACCGGTTGAAAATTGGCATCAACCAGCTAATATTAGTGATAGAATGTGTGTTATATGTGAAATCCAATATGGTGGTAAATGTATTGAAGAAGATATTGAAAGAAGATAATGGAAGATATAGGTAGATTAAATTTAGATTATTATGAGCAGGTTATAGTTTATAAGAGTTTGACTAACGAAAGTTATTTAACTCAAATTATAGACCATATAAAGCCGGAGTATTTTAATGATAAAAATATTAAGACGGTCTTTAGTTTAATAACTAATTTCTATATTAAGAGGCAAAGTATACCTACTATTACTGAATTAAAATCATACTTAATTAACGATGAACTTAAAGAAAGTTTTAGATCAGTTGTAAAGAATTTTCCTAATATTGATAAAACTTTTAATGATGAAGAATTAACTTCTAATACTGAACGTTTCTTAAAAGAAAGAGCAATATACAATACAATGTTATCTGTTGCTGAGGATGTTAGTAAAGGGGAAGTTAATACAAGTTTTATTTTAGATAGTTTTGAAAAAAGCTGCAACGTTAATTTAAAGGAAGAGATAGGTTTAGATTTATTTGAAAATATTGATAAGGTAGTTGATGATCTAAATGTGGACCAACCTACTATATCTTCAGGATGGAAATGGTTAGACGATAAAATAGATGGTGGTTTCTTACAAAATGGTAGATCGTTATATGTGTTTGCAGGTGAATCAAATGTTGGTAAATCTATATTTCTTGGTAATATAGCTTGTAATATAGCTGCTAAGGGTAAGACGGTTCTAGTTATTAGTCTTGAAATGTCGGAGATGATATACGCAAGAAGGCTATCATCTAATATAACTAGAATACCGATGAGAGAATTAAAAGGAGCAGGTCAATCTTTATCTGCGCAAATAAAGAGTTATAATAATGGTAAACCTAATAGTAAGATTTTAATTAAAGAGTTTCCTCCTAGTACTGTTACGCCTCAGAATATACAAGGTTATATTACCGAATTAAAAAATAGAGGTATTAAAGTAGATGCAGTAGTTCTTGATTATTTAAATTTATTAAAAAGTCCTCTCGGTGATAATTCTTATGAAAGAGTTAAGCATGTTGCTGAAGGTATACGAGCATTAAGTTACGTTTTTGAATGCCCGTTTATTTCTGCTACTCAGTTAAATAGATCAGGTTATGATGAAGAGAACCCTGGGTTGGATACCATATCAGAATCGATTGGTATGGCTGCTACTGCTGACTGTATTTTTAGTATATTTCAAGATGATGAAGATAAAGAGTTAGGTATTGTTAAAATGGGTATGATGAAAAATAGGTATGGTGCTAATTATGGTTACACAGCATTAAGATTAAATTACGATACTTTAACTATTTCTGAAGATGAGACGTTAAACGTTGATGATGAAGGTAGTGAAATGTCTGATTTAACTAGTACTCTTAATATGTTGAGTAATTAAAAAGAGGAACTAAATAAAATAAATGCCTAAGATCCATATAATTACAGATGCAGATCTAGACGGAGCTGGTTCATACTTATGTTTAAAGCAAGCTTATAAGGATGCAACGTTAACGTATTCAGTTACCACGGAAAAAAAGTTTATTAGTGATGTAGCATATTTTAAATTTGAAGATTATGATTTAGTAATTATTAGTGATTTAAATCTAAAAGAAAGTGAAATTAGACTTTGTGATTTAAAAAACGTTATTGTAATTGATCATCACGCTGAGCATATAGAACTAATTGATAATTATAAAAATGCTAAACCAATAGTAAAAGACTACCCATCATGTACTAAGTTAATATATGATACTTTTAAGTTAGAAAATAAGCTCAATAAAAATCAAAAATTATTGGTTAAACTAATAGATGATTACGATAGTTATACATTAAAATTACCGTTTAGTAAACCATTAAATCAAGTATTTTGGTCTTATACGGGGGATAGAGTTAATAAATTTGAAAATGATTTTAAAGATGGTTTTTTTGGTTTTAATCAATTTCAAAAAAATGCTTTAAAAATTATTGAAAATAAAATTAATAACTTTTTTAAAGATGAGACCATACACAGAGGTGATATAAAAATTGGTAATACTGTTTATAATGTGGCAGGTGTTATGGTATCATTTAGCCCTAATGAAATAGCTGAACGTATTATAGATCAATATGGAGTAGATTTCGTTATAATGATAAACATGAAAGGTAAAAGTGTTTATATGAGACGAAGCAATAATTGCCCGCTGAATATGGGTAAATTAGCCTTTAAACTTATGAACGGCGGTGGTCATCATGATGCCGCTGGTGGAACTTTAAACGATTCGATAATTAATATTACTAAATTACTTAAACCAATTATTAATGAAAAATAATAGCCCTTATCAAAATATTCAAACTGCAGAGTTTGAAAAATCCTTTTATTCATTTTGCACCTTCGTGGCGCTATTACATGATAAAAAAATGAATTTTGCTACTGTTTTTTTAAAAATACTTGAAAATAAAGCTTTACGTGATATATTTATTAGTATTATAGAAGAAGAAAATGACTTTACTGCAATTAGAAAATATATTCAAACTGAACCTTCTGTAACTAAAAGTAAGTACGTAACTAAATTTTTGAATAAATTTGATGGATTCAATGACTGATATAGAAAAGGTAATTTATAATAATTTTTTAGAAGTTAGCAAAAAGGTTAATAACAAGCCAGTAAAGTATAGAAAGAATTTTGATAATTTTCCGGATGAAAGTTATATCATTGTTAACAAATTAAGTAGTTTTTTTTATAAATTTAAACATTTAAAAATAAAAGATTTTTTTGAAGCACCATATTTTGTTTATGATGAAAATTATTTCGATTTAAAATTTTATTTAGGACCTAAAGCAATAAAAGCTTATACTTTATACAATGATAAGTTTCTTTTGAATAATCCAGATAATGATAAAACGTTATCTAACATGCAAGAATCGATAAAATTTATTTACAATTATTGCAAAGATAAAAATATTAATATTAAAGATTACCTTACAATAAAAGAAGGGGAATATAACGTTTTTCTTAAACATATCAAAAATAGAGATATTATAATCTTTATATTATTTGCTTTTAGTAATTTTGAAAAGGTAATTGGTTCTATAGATACTGAGATACAAACTATGTATAGTTCTAATTTTTCACGATTAAATTATATTAGAACAAAATACTATTCAAGCTCCAAGGCAAAGAAAATAATTAATAATTTTAAAATATTCGTTGAAAAACAAAAAGTATAGTCTATAATTAAACTATGAGTAATATAACGAGTTCAATGTTTGATAGTATTAAGTCTGCATTAGCAGCAGATAACGATAGTAATAAGAGTGCAATAGGTGATATCTTAAAGACTCCTCCAGGTAATACCTTTACTGTAAGGTTGTTGCCTTATGCTAAGGATCCTTCCAAGACGTTCTTTCATTATTATCAGCATGGTTGGAATAGTTTTGCTACTGGTCAATATACTAGTGCAATTTCTCTTCAAACCTTTGGTGAGAGAGATCCTATTGCTGAAGAGCGATATAAGATACTTCGTACGGGTAATGAAGAAGAAAAAGAGAAGGCTAAGGCAATTATGCGTTCTGAGAAATGGTTAGTTAATGTATATGTTGTTAATGACCCTGTTAATCCTGAAAATAATGGTAAGGTTAAAATGCTTCGTTATGGTAAGCAAATTCATAATATTATTACCGATGCAATTGAAGGTGAAGATGCAGCTGAATTAGGTCCTCGTATATTTGATCTAGGTCCAGACGGTGTTAACTTTAGAGTTAAGGTTGAGAAGCAAGGTGATTTCCCAACTTATGTATCATCTAAGTTTGGTATGCCGAGTTCAATTGATAATCTAGATGACGATCGTCATAATACAATTTATGAAAATGTATTTGAACTATCTAGTGTATTTAGCGTTAAGAGTGTAAATGAACTTAAAACGATGATGGATGAGCATTATTATGTTAGAGATGCATCAGCTGATAATAGTGTTGTTGAAAATGTTGTAGTTGATACTCCTATTGAAACTACACCAATTACGACCCCTGTTACCGAAACTAAAAAAGATGATAATGAAGATGAAGTTCTAAAAGAGCTACTTGAAGGCTTAGACGTTTAGTAATATGAGTAATCAAATGCCAGAAATGATACCAGTGCCTGATAATTCAGGAGGAGGGGCTCCACCACAAGAAGGGTCGCGACAGCTATCCCCGCAAGAGGAAAGAGATACATTACTCAATTTTATGGGTCATATGTATGGGGAAGCAAAAAAAATGGATGGTAACATTATTGGTGAAGCTACTACTTTGAAGAGGGGTGCGGGGGAGGAATTAAAGAAGCAAATTGAACAAGTTTATGCTCGACCGCAACAGTCTGCACCTCCAACGGTGCAGGCTACCCCTCCTCAACCAGAAGTACAACAACCTCAAGTAAACGTTGAACAACCGGTAGTACCTATTCAAGCCCAACCGGTAGATGATAGTCAATTATCATTTAACTTTAATACGACTGAAAAAGATGAGTTATTTGTATTGGTTGAAAGAGTTTTAACTAAATTAGACCGTTTAAATAAAAAAGTTGATGATTTAACTGAAACAGTTAAAAATTCTAAAGTTACTTCTTTACCAATTAAAAAACAGACTAAAAAAAAGTCAGTGGATAAAAAAGAGGAAGTCTGATATAATAGATATAGTTTATGGGTTATTTAAAAATAAAAAATAAAAAAGATTTTGTATCTAATTTTTTAGGTCCAGTTTCAAATCTAAATGATGCTTGTATTTTATCTGTAGAAGATAATATTATAAGCTGTACGTTAGCATCAGCAGATGCAACTATAGTGTGTAAATCATCGATGAAAGTAGATACTGATATACCTAATAATGTAACTTTAAATCTACCTGATATTAAGAAACTTATTAGAGTTTTAGATATTATACCTACTGTAGATATTGAGCTAAAGGTAAATGAAAATAATCTATCTTATAATCAAAATGGTTATAAGTTTAAGTATCATTTATTAGATGATGGTATTATTAAGCAACCTTCTTTAAATGTTGAAAAGGTAAAAAAGCTTGAATTTAATACTAAATTTACCGTTAAAGAAAGTGAATTGAATACTTTGTTCAAAGGTAGTAGTTTTGCCACTGAAACATCTAAGGTTTACCTTTTTGAAGAGGATAATAAAATTTATAGCGAGTTAGGTGATAGATCTAGACATAATTCAGATAACTTTGTATGTCTATTAAGTGATAATTTTGAAGGCAATATAGTTAAACCTTTACCGGTGAACTTCGATTCATTTCGTTTAGTAAGTTTTGCAGGTAGTCGTGAAGTTAACTTTAGTGTTAATACAGATATGGGTGTTATAACTTGTAACTTTAAAAAGGGTGATAGTGAATTGATTTATATTATCTCCGCATTAATTAATTGATATATGAAGAAGGATTGGTCAGAACATAAAGTAAAAAATAAAATTAAAACTGCAGGTTATTTCATTAAGAGATTGAAAGATAACGGTTTTGTCGTTTTAAAAATGTTTAACGCATATTCACAAGTAGATCCAAGAAGATGGTCTGTACTAGTTGACCCAGGTTACCATAGTGTGTATATCACCTGTTTTAATAATAAAGATGAAAAAGGTGAAGTATTATTTGAATTCGACGACGGAGGTAATAACTTTAATAAAGGGTTTTACTTAAAAACTGATAGCATAGAAGCTGTTGTAAATCAGCTAATTGAAAAAGGTATCAATAACGATCCAACGAAAAACCCATTTAGTAGAATTAAATAATTAAATGAGTGACGATGAAGAAAACAACGAGAGCGAAGAAGATCTAGTTGGTAAAAATTTCGTCAGTAAAGATATAGACCCTGATACTGAAAGTTTAATAAGAGATGCTTTAAAAACTATAGTACAAGAAAAATTTAATAGCAGAAAAACTGATGATGAAATGGAAGCAATGATCTCGACATGTGCTGAGTTTATGAAATGCTTTGTTATCATGGGGTACGACTTTAAAGGTAATTCTATAAAACCTATTTTTTATGCAAAAAATGATATAGATACTGATGCCCTTACTCAGTATATACAGAAATTTATAATGAATTCTATACATTGATTTTTAGTTTTTTTAAGCTAATATATATATATGAATGTTTTAATACTCGGTAAGGGTTACGTAGGTAACCATCTACTAACATATCTAATTAATGCATCTTTAGATGGTACACCTATAAATTTATTCTGCAAATCTAAAAAAGATTTAGATTATACCAACCCTGAAGTATTGTATAATTTTTGTTTGTCAGAAGAAATTGAAACAGTGATCAATGCTTCAGGCTATACTGGTTCACCTAATGTAGATAGTTGTGAAGATAATAAAGAGGATTGCTTTTTTTATAACGTAAATGTACCGGTAAGTATTGAAAGTATCTGTAAATCTTTAGATATTAATTTCATTCATATTGGTTCAGGGTGTATATATGAAGGGTATGAAAAGGAATTTACAGAAGAATGTACACCTAATTTTGGAATATTTCAGCGACATTCAAGTTTTTATAGTAAGACGAAACATATATCAGAATTAATGCTTGATACTAATTTTACTAATATTATTCGAATAAGAATGCCAATCGAAAGTAAATTAACTAAAAAAAATCTATTAACTAAACTTATTAATTACCCTAATTTAATTGATTTTGTTAATAGTAAAACGGATATGGTAGTTCTATGTGAATTTATTGAAACTGTAATGAAAAATTTTAAAGCTGGTATATATAATGCAGTTCACAATAGTTCATTAGGTACAGAAGAAGTTACTGACATTTTAAAGGAATATGGTATTAAAAATGATAATTGGAAGTTTATACCTTATGATGAATTAGAAATAAAATGCAATAGAAGTAATTGCGTATTATCCAATCAAAAAGCTAAAGATGATTTTAATTTCGATTTTGGAAAAGAAGAACATTACTTAAGATTAAACGCGTCTTTAATTGGGAAGGAATTAAAATGGAAAAAGAATTAGTAGGATTTACAGCTGGTAACTTTGATTTACTACATCCTGGTTACATTTATACGTTCGAAGAAGCAAAAAGACATTGTGATAAATTTTTAGTATTTTTACAAAAGGACCCTTCAGCCACTAGATATACAAAATATAAACCCGTTATACCTTACTATGAAAGATATAAGACATTAATGGCTATTCAATATGTTGACGATGTTTATATGTATCAAACTGAAGAAGATTTAATTAACTTAATTGAGTTTTTTAAGCCTGATATTAGAATTTTAGGAGAAGATTATATTGGTAAATCATTTACCGGAGATGATTTACCTCCAAAAGTAATTTATACAACTAGATCACATGAATGGTCAACGACAAAAATAAAGGATCTAATAACTGCTCAGACGATAAAGCAAAATCCAGATATTATAAAAAATGCAAAAAAATAAAAATATATTAGTAACCGGGGGTTATGGATTTATAGGTGGTAATTTTATACGATTCCTACGAGATAACTTTCCACAGCATAAGATAACGTGTATAGATAAAGATGGTTACGCATCGAATAAAGATTATGTAAAAGGTTTATGTGATAAAGAGTATAAATTAGACATTATCAATACATTAGAGTTAGAAAACGTTTTTTTAACTAATGATAAGTTTGATTATATTTTCCATTTTGCAGCAGAATCACATGTTGATAACAGTATTAGTGGTCCAAAGGTTTTTATCGAATCAAATGTGCTCGGTACACAAAATATGCTAGAATGTTTCCGTAAAATTAATAATAATCACGGAAGATTCATCCATATAAGTACTGATGAAGTATATGGACATTTAAGGTTCAATGATCCTTCATTTACTGAGTTAACCCCGATTGCACCTCGTTCTCCCTATGCTGCAAGTAAGGCATCAAGCGATCTCTTGTGTAAGTCATATATTGAAACGTTCGATTGTAACATAAGTATAACGAGATGTTGTAATAATTATGGACCGAACCAACATAACGAAAAATTTATACCAACTATTATAAAATCTTTAAGTGAAGGTAAGAAAGTACCAATTTATGGTGAAGGTTTAAACGTTCGTGAGTGGGTACATGTACATGATCATAACCTTGCAGTGTGGTCAGTTGCAACACAAGGTAAAAATGAAGTTTATAATATCGGATCTGGTATAGAACTATCAAATATTGAATTAGTAGATAAGATATGTACAATTATGGGTAAGGATCTAGATAAAAACGTCATTTTTGTTAAAGATAGACTTGGTCATGACTTCAGATATAGTATTAATTGTGATAAAATTCAAAAAGAACTACTGTACGAACCACTTTATAATGATTTCGACACGCAATTGAAAGAATTAGTTAAAATTTATGGAAAAAAACAAGATTAAAGTGGGTAATATATATGCATGCCATCACGGTGAATATGCAGGTCAGTTATTTGCATTTATTTGCCGGGATAAAAAGGAACAGACGTATAATTTTCTTAGAATGCCTGAAATGATTACGACAAAAATATCTCAGAAAGATTTTGACGATGGTTTGAAAAAGGAAATAATTAAATTTGTTGAAAAAGTTCCTAAATACGTGCATAAAGTTATAATGGACCAATATAAAAAGAATGAAAATACTGACAATAGACGGAAATAATCTAGTGCATCGAGTGTATTGGGTTGCAAATAACATTAAAAATGTTTCAGAAAACTACCATGTTTATATGTTCCTAAATAGCGTTAAGAGTTATGTGGAAATGTACCAACCAGATAAAGTTTTATGTGTATGGGACGAAAAACCAGACTATAGACCTAATAAACGTAAGGAACTCTTACAAGATTATAAAGGAAATCGGGATCCAGAGTACGGTAAAGAGGTACATAATAAGAATGAAATGATTAAAGAAATGCTAAATACATTAGGTATACCGTCAATATTTCCTAGGTCATATGAAGCTGATGACGTTATTAAGATAATTAACGACGCATACGATAAATTAAGCCAGACTAAATTTTATTTAACTAAAAAATTATTCAAACATATTATTATTACAGTGGATAAAGATCTATGCCAGTTAATATCAAATAAAGTCTCTGTATATGATCCGATAAAAAAGGTTGAAATTAATAAAGAAAATTTTGAAGAAGTGCTAAACTACAATATAACAGATTTTATTAAAGTAAAGGCATTAACTGGTGATAAAAGTGATAATATACCTGGTTTAAAAGGTTTCGGTAAAGTTAAAGTAAAAAAGTTTCTAGCTGGTGATGTAGTTTTGACCGAAAAGGAAAACGATATATATAAAAGAAATTTAGAATTAGTTACATTGACTGATGATAAAGATGAAAAGGAATATGTAGTTAATCAGTTATCTGAAATTGAACATGAGACGGACTATGAACAGTTTAAAAAATTAAGTAAAGATTATAATTTAAGTCAAATTCTTAAAAATGATACAAAATGGTATACAACATTTTTCCAGAAAAATAGATTATTAGAGTTGTTATCTTAAATATTAATATGCAAGATCAATTTATTAATCCACAGCAAATCCGCTCACCGTATACTGGTGATACAGTAAGACCTGTTTATAGTACTTACGATGCTAACGGTAAAACGTATGAACAAGCAGTAATGTCTGACCCAACTACCGGTCATATTATTAAAAAAGGTTTAATTTCTATTAAAGATTCGAAAACTGGTGAAGTTATACAAGATTATAAAAGTGCTTTAAGTCAAAGTATGACCACACAAAGCAGAAGATAGACTTGAAATATAGCATATTGCATTTATAATTATAATGTGATAGTTATACCAGAGCAATACGTTGTAAACGTTTTATATGAGAATATCTATAAGATCTCATATAATAAATACAATAAATCGTATAACGGTTGTTGCCCTATTTGCAAGGAAGGTAATTCGTGGGGTAAGAAAAAACGATTCTATTATATACCTGATAAAGAGTTAGCATATTGTCATAACTGTGGATATAGTAAAAAGGCTCTTACATTTATAACTGAAGTAACGAATAAATCTTTACATGAAATTATAAATGAAGTTAAAGAGTTTGATATAGAGATTTTACCTATAGAAGAACCTAAAGAAGTAAAAAAGGTAATAGATAAAAGTCTACCGGAAGATTGCATTAATTTATCTGATGCAAGTCAAATTGAGTACTATAAAGATAATACAGTTGTAAAAATAGCTTTACAATTAATTAGAGATAGAAAATTAGATAAAGGTATTAATAAACCTAAAACATTTTATGTGTCATTGAAAGATGTGGTTCATAAAAATAGATTGATATTACCGTTTTATGATGAAAATCATGATATAATATTTTATCAATCTAGAGGGTTAACTAAAAAAGATCTATTTGAAAGACCAAAATACCTTAGTAAGGTAGGAGCAGAAAGAAGCTTATATGGTATACAAAACATAAATTCTAATTTAGATAACGTGTTTATATTTGAAGGTCCGATTGATAGTTATTTTGTAGAAAACGGTTTAGCTACTTGCGGTATTACTGAAAGAAGTGATAAGATGTTTACTAGTTTACAGAAGGAGCAGATCAATAAACTAAACTTATATGAAAAGATTTATGTATTAGATAACCAGTACTGCGATAAAGCTGCTTTAAGTAAGAGTATCATATTAGTTGATAATAATGAAAAGGTTTTTATATGGCCTAAAGAATTAAAGCGTTTTAAAGACTTTAATGATATATGTGTAGCTGGTAATAAAGACAAAATAAAACCTGAATTTATATTAAAAAATACTCATTCAGGTCTTAAAGCTAAATTATTATTAACTGAAATTAAAAATAGTTAGTTACGTTTATATTGACCGAGATCTCGGTAACCCATTTGATCTTGTAAAAATCCTTTTAATATCTCAAATTCACCACCACTTAGATTAACTAAGTATTCTAACTCAGCATCTCCAATAGAATCAGCGAACTTTTCAGCCTTATCTTCAAAATCAGAAGAATCACCTACTGATTCATCTTCTTCAGGTACATATTGATCATTTTCTTCATCTTCCCCACCTTCTCTTTTTCTAAAGTAGAATTTTTGAAGTTTATTATATCCCCAATCATCAGCATTAAAATTTTCAAAGTTTTGTACCATTTCATACTCTTCAGGAGATAAAATAGACAATTCTTCAAGAGATGTATTATCTAAGTTATCTTCTTCCATTTCACCGTGAGTCTTATTAGATTGAGCACTTGGAGGTCGAGTTTTTCTATATCTACCACCTGAACCATCTCTTGCAGCGTCTACATTACTTGGAGCACCACCACGTGACATATCATATGATTTACCTTTTGGAGCTTTAGAAGTACCAGCTTCCCAACCTTCAGTTAAAGTTTGTGTATAAGCTTCGAAAATTAAATTTTGATCGATTTTCATATAATTAGTTAAATTTATATTTTGGATCATTAGCCCCTGCTAAGTAACCTTTTAAGATTTCACTTAGTGATGATATTTCCATTGCAACTCTTGCAATCTTCTTTGTTTCAGAATTTGATATACTATCAAAAATAGTATCTGGTTCAGCAGCATTTAATGAAGTTTGGATACTATCTGCTGTACCATTTAAATAATCTGAAAATCTATCCATCTCAGAAATCCAACCATTTAATTCTTCAAACATTTGTTTTGATTGAGCACCGATGGCTCCTTCACCTCCAGCTGGAGCTTCAACATCGAAATCTTCAGGAGATGTCTCAGGTTCAAGCGTAGAAGCCATTGCTTCTTGATCTGTTAACTCGGTATTTTCATCATCTTGTTCAGATAAAAACTTTTTAAATCGTTTTTGGTATAAGCTCATACTATTATTTATAAATATTTATATGCAATCATACAAAAAACTTGAAGACTTTGTAAAAGTAATTAAAGAAGACGCTGGGCAAGAAATAATGCCCGACGTCGTAAGAGACCAATCAGGTCAAAAAACAGAGTATCCATCCCAACCATCCAGTGTTGAAGATATTATGAACAGACAGAATCGAAGTGATGTCGCTCCAGAAAATATACCATACCCATTAAATGAATTTGATGATGTTGTGGCCAATACATTTGTATCTTTACAAAATTTAGAAGAGCTATTAAAGCATGCAGGTACTAACTCTGTTATTAAAGATAAAAAACCGTTAAGTAGTATTAGTAAAGAGATAATTGAATTAAAAGGTAAATTAGTTGATATTAGTAAAAAGGTTAGTAAAATAAAATAATGAAGAAACTAATAACGTCGTTAACATTAACCTTTTTAGTTAGTGGTATATTTGGTATACTCTTTAGAGATTGGTTAGTTTTTGGGTTAGTTACTATATTGCAAATTTTATTCTTTTATTTCTTTAATTCAGTATATGAAAATTTTCTTATAAAAAAAGCTCTTGAAATTAATTCACTAGCAGAAAAAGCAAAATATGATAATACAATTAAAGTAAACTGCCCGTGCGGATCTTCTCAAGATGTCATATTATCATTAACTGAAGATACTATATATCGTTGCAATGATTGTAAAAATGAAATAAGGGCTACTACCAGTATTGGTACTGCATTAGTTACCACCCCGTTAGTTACAAAAAGTTAATGGATGAAAATGAGATAGATAGAATTGCTGATAAAATTGCTACTGATATACCCAGTACATCATTACAACCAGTTAATGGTGTAACAGAGATAAATATAGAACAAATAGTAGATTTCTTCACCGGTGAAGATAATGATAAGAAAACCCAATTGGTTACCGGTAGAGTTTATCAAAAAAATAAAAAACTTAAATTCTTAGAAACTTTTTTTAAATTAATTGAAGAGGAAATTAGTAAACTTGAAACTAAAAATAATAAAGATTTAGATAATTCATTTTTTAATTTAAATAAAAAAATTCTTTCAGCTAATATCTATAATATAAAAGAAATTATTAATCTTTACGGTATTGATGAAGATAGATTAGTTACATTTTTAGTAGGAACTGTGATACAATCTATGTATGATAAAAAAGACTGATGATATAATTCAAGAATACGGTATAGATTTTGTTGCAAGATTTGCGTGTTTATATGAAGGTGTTAATGTAGCTTGTAGTAGAGCTGAAAGAATAGGTCATGACTCTGAATATAGTTCAGCTTGGATAAAACCTACAGCATTTCAAAAATACGTAGACGAAAGATACTTAGATATGAAACATGATATTCAACTATATTTGAAAGGAATTGATACAGATGAAATTTATCCCTGGGATGACGTTTATTAATAGAACTGGGACTAATACAAGATTATTTAAAAAAAATAAATTGTATATACTTCACGATATTAAAAGATTAAATGAAGATACAGTAACTTATACATTTTCAATTGACGGGGATAAAAAAGAAATTAAATTTAAATCCTTTAAACAAGCAGAAGACTGGTTACAGCAAATTGCTATTTAATAATAATCCCCATATACATCAGTATCATTACTTGACATATCAAAAACGTCTTCTTTACTGGTATTATCAGCTGAATATAATTCATAATCTTCTCTTTTTGGTAATGATGGAGGGTTTGTACCGGGTAATCTACCAGCAAATTTGTCTTCATAAACCTGATCATTGGTTCTTTCCCCACCTGATGATAAACCAGCTTGTAAAGTATATAAATCTTCAGTCGCAAGATCTGATAACCGACTTGTATCGGTAGACATATCGGCAAATCTAACATCATTTTTAACATCATTGAAATCTATATTTGGTTCAAAGCTATAATCTAATCGTTTTGCCTTTAATAAAAATACATAATGGCCCTGTAAATTATTAATTTGGGATATATCTTGATCTAATTTTTCAGTAATTTCGAAAAATTTAGACTGTCTATTATTGGGTCTATCGTTACCATATTCAGTTAGTTCAAAAACATCACCAGCTTTTGGCTCTACGATTGGACCGAAATGAAAATATCGATCATAAATACCTTCAGGTATTTTACCATTTACAATATTTTCAGAACCAAAAGGTTCAAAAACTGAAGATAATGTATAAAATTCATCATAAAAAGAAGATATATGAATATATGCAGTTACTTCATCGTCACTCTCAAAACCAAATTTAGATAAAGTAATTGCATTTTCATTTAACGTAACTGCTAAAGTAATTTTTCTTGGATCTGCAAAAGTCTGTGTAGGTTGTTCACCGTAAAAGTTATCTGCACTTAGTGTATTATATGTATTAACGTAATAATTTACTTTAACACCAAATTGATTTATTTGTTCTCTCCACCAATTAGAGAATAGTATACGTTCACTTGCTTGAATTGATTTATCGGTAAATCTATAACAAGTTTCATCGGTCTGCACTATACCAGGGTAATCACAACTGTAATCTATTTGACTCATTTTTCTAAAACAAATTTCTTTAATTTTTCATCAAAATATAACTTTATACCGGTACTACCTAATTTTTTAACTTCCCCTTTAAACGGTATAACTTTATATTCTTTACGTATATATTCTAAATCTGCAGAACCACAAACTTTTTTACCGGTAACACCTCGTAGTTGTTCTATTGTTGGGTTCTTAGTTAGGTCAGTTTTCACATAATCAGGTACAATATTTTCATGCTTACGTAAGTACCGGGAATTTCCACTACTACCGGGGATTGCTCTTCTATGTCTATGATTAATCCCAGGTTTAGGACCTTGGTATTTATTTTCAAAAAACTTATGAAATTTTATCATAATTATATTTAAGCAAAAAAAAGCGCAACCAAATTAATGATTGCGCTTTTAATTTTAAATCTATTTTTTATTGAATATAGTCACCAGTTGAGCTTGTCACTGTGCTATGTACTTTGTTTTGTTTACTTTGAAGAGCTGCTTTTCCATCAGCTAATGGTTTCGGTTCTGCATCAACATACTTTTTAGTTGAATCAGATGCTTTCTTTCCTTTTGCTTTGAGCTTACCAACCTTGTTATGACCTGGATGGGTTAAATTTGTACCAGCTGTATCAGGCACTGCTTGCATTTCTACTGCTTCCTTATGAGTGTCTTCATCATCATCATCATCGTCTTCTTCAGCTTCTTCAAAACTATTGAAACCATCTTCTTCCATTTCTGAAGAATATTCTTCTTCGCCGTCATCTTCGCCGTCATCTTCATCACCCATTGCTGCTTGTAATACGTCGCAAAGTGCCTTAGCCATTTCACGGTCAAGTGTAACTGTTACATCACCCTCACTGGTTTCATCATCGACTTCAGTATCAATACCGAGAGCGTCTAATTCTTGTGTTTCGTTATCAGAGGGATGCATTTCTTCACCCATAACATTTTCAAAAAGTTTATCAAAAGTAGATTTCATATAATTATTTATACTCTCTTTTACTTTTTTCTCTATTTTCTTATCATTTTTGTTATATTTTTCAGAAGAATAAATTTCACTGTTATATAATTCATCTTGAACTCCATTATGTTTAGGGTCAATAACATTGGCATATGTTTCTCCTTTTTCAGCATTTTCTGGCCCAGACGATTTATCATTTGCAAAACCTTTTTTCACGTCGTTCGGCTTAACAGGTGGTTTACCTGGTTTAGTGCCCATTTTAGCTGCTTTAACACCTGGTGCATTTTCAGATAATATATTATTATTATATGTATCCCATATTTCGGTTAGAGTATTTACTCGAGTCATGTAAATATTTATAGCGAGATGATTAAAAATAAACAAAATTATATGAATAACCCGAATCTACCTACAGTTGGTTCGGAATTTGAATATACTCCAGGCATGGTCCAGGACTTAAAAAAGTGTAAGAAAAACATTTTACACTTTGCAGAAAGGTTCTTTTATATTATATCCTTGGATGAAGGTAAAAAGACAATTGATCTACATTACTGCCAAAAAAGAGCATTACGTAAGATGAGAGATAATCGCTTTTTTATATTATTAGCAAGTCGTCAGATAGGTAAGACCACTATGATGACAATTTATGCTTTATGGATAGCATGCTTTAATGAAGATCAAAGAATATTAATTGTAGCTAATAAAGAAGGTACAGCATTAGAAATAATGAGTAGAATAAGATTAGCATATGAAGAATTACCTAACTGGTTAAAACCAGGTGTTAAAGAATATGGTAAAACATCTATATTATTAGCCAATGGTACAAAAATAGGTATATCCACCACAACTGGTACTGCTGCTCGTGGTCAATCGGTAAATTGTCTTATACTTGACGAGCTTGCTTTTATTGAGCCACATTTAGTAGATGATTTCTGGAAATCAGTTTATCCAATTGTTTCTTCTTCCAAAAAATCTAAAATTTTTATTGCATCAACTGCCAATGGTACTGATAATCTTTTTTACAAATTATATTCAGGTGCTGAAAATAATGAAAATGATTGGGCTTGTGATAAAATTTTATGGAATGAAGTCCCCGGTAGAGATGAAAAATGGAGAAAACAAACTATTAATAGTATTGGTAGTAGAGAAGCATTTGAGCAAGAATTTAATTGTGAATTTATTTCATCAGGAGAAAGTTCAGTTAATGATGAATTATTTGAAAAACTCAAAAGTAAAACTTCTGAACCAAAATTTGTATTCGATGATGGTAAATATCTTTTATGGGACGAGCCTTCAGAAAACGGTATATATATAGCAAGCGTTGATACTGCTGAAGGGTTAGGTAAAGATGCATCAGTAGTTCAAATATTAGATTATACCGATTTAACCAACATTAAACAAGTAGCAGTATACCATAACAATGAAATATCACCATATAACTTCACTGAAAAGGTTTATGAAATATTGCAGCACTGGGGTAACCCATTAGTTTGCGTTGAAAGAAATAATAGCGGTGGTCAAGTAGTTGATATACTTAAAAATACTCACGATTATGAAAATATTGTATCATGGGGAGGTTCATTGGCTAATAGAAAGAAACAACAATTGGGTATTATTTCACATACAAATACAAAATATAAAGCAGTTACTAATATGCGCTATTGGGTTAATGAATTAGAGTCAGTTCAAATAAATGACAGTAGAACAGTTAAAGAATTGAAAAACTATGTAAAAGCTGCAAACGGTACATGGAATGCAAAGAAGGGGTATCACGATGATTTAGTCACCTCACTCATGTGGAACCTGATTATACTAGATAATGATATTGTTGAAACATATTTTGATGTAGTTAAAAAAGATACTAATAATAGGCCTTTAGAACTGCAACAAATGGATTTTGGTATTAAATATTTTATAGACCCAACTTCTTTATATTCTAACGAAAAAGGTGGGCTCAACAATACACTACCAGTTATTATAGGCAACGCTTCGAATACTAATAGTGAAATAGATCAATTACAAATGCAAGGCTTTAAAGTATGGGGACAATAAATCAATCACAGTTTAATAAAAGTAGATTAGATAAGTTTTTACTTGTTTTAAGCCTACCGCCTATACTTAAAGACATTAGTGAACAATATTTAGGTAGTAGAAAAAATACATCTATAATTGAAAATAGTTTACAGTTTTCAGTATACGGTACTGTTGTACCACCAATACAAGTACCTGAGGAAAGCCTGTATTATGCCGGTCAATCAATGAAAGTGTCTAAACATACAAGACCAGTTTATGACAATGTAACTGTCAATTTTACTATTGATAATGAATTTAATAATTATTGGCTGCTATATAAATGGCTCGATTTAATGAATGATGAAAAGATTTCTACGTTTAATGGAAAAAATATATTTAACAAGCCTAACATTTCACCTAAAGAAAGGAAAAATCCGAACACTCTTACACCGACTGATTTATATCAAGCCGATATTTCATTATATGCTAAGGATGAATTTGATAAAAATAAAGTTAAATTTGTGTTTACTAAAGCATTCCCTGTAAATTTAGGCGGTATTAATTTCAACTACCGGACCCCAGGTGAAATTGAAACAACTTTAGAATTTGCATTCTCTCAGTTATTAGTTGAATTGGTATAATTTTTACCTCAGGATGCTATAAATAATAGTATATGGCACGTACAATTCAATCTCCCGGAGTAGAAATTAGAGAAATCGATCAATCTATAAGACCTGTAGTCCCTGCAGGTACAAACGTTTTAATTACAGGTTTTGCTGATAAAGGACCTACCGATGAAGTTATTCAAGTAACTTCACGTAGTGAGTTTGCCGATATCTACGGTGAACCAACGGTACCAGCAGAGTTATATCTATCAAGTACCGCCAGAGCTTTATTTAATAGCCCAGCAAATGTATTTGTTTATAGAATGCCTTACGGTGAAGATAGAGGGGTTGGATTCGGTAATAATTATAGTGTATTAGCATACCCTGCATCTGCGATTTCAATTGATGATGCAGCCAGCTCATCAACAGCATTATCAACTTTTAGTAATACTGGAGCAGTTAGTAGTACACGTACAGTATTAATAGGTGAACCAGAACATTTTACAATTGACCAAGAAACATATTTCAAAATCCAGCAAAAAAATGGTTTTGACTGGATAGATGAGACAGCATCAAACTTTGGTACTTTAGCATCACTTGGTAAAGCAGCATTTCTAGTCGTTAATAAAGCTCAGACAACAATTGACCAATCTTTTCAAGGGTTCTATTTAGGTGCTATTGATAATACAAATTTAAACCCAGCGACAAATTTTGATGGGATCATAGATATTCAAACACTTACCAATGCAATAAGTGGTAATGCATTAAATTTAAAAACTGAAACGTTTATTAACTTGCCTTCTACTAGGTTAGATAATATACTTTCAGCGAAAAGTAGTAATAATGTAGATACATTTGGAGCTAATGATAATAGTATATCTGAGCAAATGGAAAATTTAACTGACTATGATATATCAACAAATCAATTCGATGATACTTTATCGATAGGTTTATTTAGATTAGCCGTTACCCCAGCTACTAATAATACAATTAAATTAACTCTAAATCTTGAAGAAACAGTAGTTGGTTCGACAGATTACCATAGACGTATTAATGACCCTCAAGGTGGTGAACCTTTACCATTCAGAATTGAAACTGAGAATCAATTACCAACAATGGATATAATGGTTAATGATTTCTTGAGTAATAGAAATAAATCAACATATTTAGATGCAGATGGTATACCTAAAACTAAGATTAGATTGGTAACTAATAGAACAAAAGATTTAACTAATAATTGGACCACTTTATCAGCAGCATATGGTGGTACTACTAATACGCAAGGTGGTCTTAGTGCACTAGTCGATTCAGTACAAACAAATACCTTACCAGGTACTACTAATAGTTTATTTGCTTTAGGTTCATATGCTGATACAGATCTTAGTAATAAAGTAATTGGTAACATTCCTAAAAAATTAGATCGCCTATTAGACACAGTTGAAAATACTGAAAGATTTGACATTGATATTACAGTCGATGGTGGTTTATCAACAATTCACTCATCAGTGCAAACATTGGGTTCTAAATCATATGACGATACAACCCATATAGAAGCTATCAGTGGTTTTAGAACAACAAGAACGGAAAATACAGGACTAAGCGATGAAGCATCCAAGTATAGAGGTTATTGGAATGATGTTATAACTAGATTTGTAACATTTGCAGAATTTAGAAGAAAAGATCATATTTTTATTGCCGATTTACCGAGATCAATTTTTGTTCAAGGGGAAAGTTTCTTAACTTTACAAGATAATAATAAGAACTTTTCTAAAGATGTACTTAACCCGATAAAAGCATTTGGTTCACAAGTTAATTCTAGTTATGCTGCGACATATGGTCAATGGGTACAAAGTAATGATACATTATATGGTGGTTTATCTTATTGCCCATCATCTGGTTATCTTGCTTCGATCATGGCTAATACAGATGCTAATTTTGACCCATGGTTTGCACCAGCAGGTTTTGCAAGAGGTAGATTAACTGGAGCAGCTGGTTTAGCATTATTCCCAACACAGAAGCAAAGAGATCAACTATATAAGATATCTGTTAACCCAATTCCATCATTTCCAGTCGAAGGGCCAGTTGTGTTTGGTCAAAAGACGTTGCAAAAACTTCCAAGTGCATTTGATAGAATTAATGTTAGACGTTTATTCTTATATCTAGAAAAAGCTACAAAGAATACAGTTAGAAACTTTATATTTGAACCAAACACATTATTAACGAGAACAAGAGTAGTTAATACATTGACACCTATTTTTGAAGATGTTAAGAATACAGAAGGTTTATTTGATTATCTAATTATTTGTGATGAAAGAAATAATACACCAGATATTATCGATGCAAATGAATTAAGAATTGATATTTATTTAAAGCCTACAAGAGCTGCAGAGTTTATATTAGTTAATTTCTACGCAACAAAAACAGGTACAGATTTTAACGAATTAGTTTAATAACAAAGTCATCTAATTAAATAATTACATGGCAGATACAAAAGTATCAGATTTAACTCCTATAACTGTTGCAAGTAACAGCGATGTATTGTACATTGTTAAAGCATCAGGAGGTACTTCTAATAAAATAACCTTTCAAGATCTACTTAGCGGGGTTAATGATAATATTACCACGTTAACCACTAATGTTGATACAAATCAAAGTACAGTACTTGACCTTTCAGGTGCCTTTGAATCTGCTAATATTAACGTAGGTCCTTTAACAACCACTACTCGAATATTATGTTCAGTTCAACTTGGATTATCAGCTGAATTAGATGAATTATCTGATGATATTGAAGGTACAATAGGTACAGGTTTATCTCGAGATGTTGTAATATCTGGTACTACATTAACATTTTTAAGCGGAGTATTAACCCAAGTAACATAAAATGGCAAATAGAAAATTAACAGAATTACCTACTATACCACCACTTAATTTTGATAGTGATGACCTACTTTATATTGTAGATGTACAAACAGATGAATCTAAAAAAATTACATTTGCATCGTTAGTCGGTGATAATGTAACTGCATTATCAGCTTATGATGCACTTAATACATTAGATATAAATTTTTTATCCGGTAGTATAGATACAAATGCTGCGAGTATTGCTGCTTTAGAGACCAGTAGTGTTGGATCTACAACAAAGATTACCGCAATATCCGCTGTTGTAGATGAAAATATAACTGATATCGTAACTGTATCTGCTATAGCTGAAGCTGCAACGAATGTGTCTGTGGTAAATGCTATACGGACAGATGTTAATATAGTCAGTACTGTACAACTTGGTTTATCTGCTGAATTAGATGAATTATCTGACGATGTCGAGGGTATATCAACAGTACTAGCTTCGGCATCTGCTTTAGGTATAGATAATGCAACAGTACTTGCTCCAACATCTGCTGTTACTGATAAATTTACCATGACAGCAGCTGCTACTAGTGATTTATCCGCTAGCCATACTTTTAATGTAAACTTAGGCGGTACTATATACAAAATATTATTACGTCAAGCTTAATTAAATTTAGTATAAATGAATAAATATTAATAACCATGGCACAGACAAGACAAACAATACAAAATTTTTATACACAAGCCCAATCTAAGGACTTTGCAAGAAATAATCTTTTTAGAGTTTTAAATATAAGCTTCGGTGGTGGTACAGAGATTAATTTTGATGAAGACGATTTAATTTACGCGAAGACAGCTACATTACCTGGTAAAGAAGTTACATCGCAAACAGTACCATATATGGGGTTAGATTTTAATATACCAGGTGTAACCAAATATACAGGAAGCGGTGGGTACACTATTACCTTTAGGTGTGATGAAAGCTATGATTTAAGAAATAGATTTTTACAGGTTCTAAATGATACTTTTGATGATGCAGATAGTACTGGTAATTATTTTATGCCTACTGCTGATAGTGTTATTGACTTAGCTTTATTAGACAAGGAATTAGATAGAGTATCTCAATTCCAATTAGTAGGGGTTGCTATTAAAAGTGTTGGGGAGTTAAGTTACGATGTAACTGCTGAAGGTACAGTCCAAGATTTTGACGTTACAGTTACATATCATTACTTTAGACAAACAGCTTAAAATTTATTAAGTTCTAAAAAAGCTCTCTTTGTGAGAGCTTTTTTTTGTATAAATATATTTAAATGCCTACTAAAATATTAAATTCAGTTAATAATGCATTAAGAGGAGTTACTAACCCTATTAATAAAATTATAGGTGGTACATTAGCTCAGCCTGGTTTATCGTTATTTGGTACTAATTTACCAGGAACCCCGTTAATTAGTTTTAGAGATACATTCCTAAAAAGTTTAAGTCAGTGGAATACTTCTATACCTTTAAACACACAATTTATTGTATTAATAGATAATTTTCCACAAGGCTTAACAACACGAGTGTTAAGAGATTTAGAACCAGTTGTTAATTCGACAGGTTTTGATATTAATTTAGCCAAAGAAACTACAACTAATTTTAAAAATCAAAGTATGGTAGGTTGTATATTTGCAAATCAGTTTAGTATTCCTGATGATACGGTTGAAGCAAATAAGGCCCCAATACCTAATAATAGAGGTTTTATAGCTGGTTCTGTATTAAAAAATAGAGGTAATTTTGGTAATTTTAATTTAAGTTTACGAGAAACTAATACATCATTTGTAGACTTTGTTATAAGACCGTGGGTTATTATGGCATCTCATTATGGTTTAGTAGCAAGAAATCCTAATGATCGAAGTGAAGTTTTAAAGGATCCAAAAACGAATCTAACTGTAGTGCAATACACCAAAAGTAAAGAAGGTTTATCTCAAATACCTAGAAAAACATGGAGATTTTATAATTGTGTACCTACATCTGTTTCTAATAGAGATTACTCTATTGGTGAAGAAGAAACAGTTAAGAATTTTAATACTACTTGGACTTTTGATAAGTATGAAGTAAGTAGTAATTTATATCTTAGTGTTTCTGAGATGTTAAAAGCTATTAATCCTATATATTAATGAATTCATTTTATTTTGACGGTTATAAGATAACCGAATTAAGTTATTTTCAATATAAACAACTGGTTAAGGAACTTTTAACTAATGATTTATCGGTTTTAAATGATATATTTGATAAATTATACAAAGACAACGTAACTTCAAAAAAAGAATCAACAGCTTTCGATAAATTCAAATGTTTGTTATACATTCGATCATTAATTTTAGGTGAAAAAGTTGACATAAGTTATAATGATGTAAATTATAAACTTGATACAGATAGTATTATAGAAAAAACATATATAGAAGAAAATGATCTAATTTCAGAAAATTTAGCTTTCAAAAGTTTTAATACATTTTATATAAAAGATTTAAGTTATGAATTATATAATAATTTAAAAAGTATTAAATTAAATGGTAAAGATATAGATGTAAGTACTTTTAATGTTGAACAAAAAGAAGAAATATATAATAATGTTACAGATGCAAACTTTGCACAAATAATGGAGGATTGTAGTAATTATCTGTTAAAGAGTACTATTAATATACTAGATAAAAAGCTATTAGTTTATAATGGTGATGTTTTATATTTTTTAAAAAGTGTTTTTAATACCTCATTAGAAAATCTTTATGATTTTGAGTATGTTTTGATAAAACAATTAAATTTAAACACAAATGATTTTAAAAATTATAGTTTTACAGAGTTAAAGATATTTTATAATAAAATAGTAAAGGAATTTCAAGATCAAAAAGATTCTTCATCTTCCACTGGTATAAATTAAAAACCTTAGTAAATATATACATGTCTGATAATTTTAATAGTGTTTTAAATGAAATTAAAGGTTTAAAGAAAAATTTAAATTTTTTTTCTCCTTCCAATAATAAAGAGTTTGAAATTTCTCCGTTATCTTTAAAACAACAAAAATCTATTATTGAAAATGGCTTTTCATCTAGTCTATCTATTCTATTCTTTAATGTAACATTTTTTAATATTATTAAGGAAAACTTTACCGGTGATATTAAAGAGTTGAATACATTAGATAGAGTTAATATATCACTTTCTTTAAGACATAAAATTTCAGATGAATATACGGATGAAGACGATAATGTATACAATATTTCAGATGTTATAGAGCAAAATAAAGAAGAACTAGTAATAGAACCTAGTGAAGTGGTAACAGAAAATTTTATATTTAAACTTAAAAATCCAAATTTAGAAATTGATAATAAAATTAATAAAATTTTACTTAAAAAATATAAAAATAAAACTTTAGATGATGGTAGTATCAATCTTTTAATTAGCGATTTATATGTTTATGAAATGCTTAAATTTATCGAAGAAATTAGTTTCGGGGAAACAACTATTAATATACAGGACAATTTAGATAATTCATTAAAATTCATTAATGAAATTAATACGTATGAATTAAAAGGGGTCTTAAAGTATATTAATGAAGTTAGAGATTTAGAATTAAAATTAAGCAAAATACCGAAGACAGATACAAATATTAATATAACTGCAGACTTCTTTATAGTGCAATAGTTACCCTAAATAATATTGATGGCAGCAGCTACAATAGGGGAAGCATTCGAAATAATTTCAAAGGTCTCAGTTGATACTGATAAAAGGTTAAAAACCTTAGAATCAGCTATAGGTAAGACTTTGGGAGCTAGCACCGGTAGTGGTAAACTTTTTAAAAAAGAACCTAAGAAGAAAGAAAAATTAGTTAAAGAAGCTTCCCCTGTTATAGTTACTGATTTTGGTAGGAAAGCTGAAGATGATTTAGCTAGAGCAAATACTAGCAACAAGACTGAAAACCAGTTTAATGGCCCTGAGAAGGGTGGCATGGGCTTTATTAAGAAGCTCATAGGACCTGCATTACTAATACTTGGAGGTATCGCAGCTCTTGTAACTGGTATAATGTCTGATGGACCTTTGAAAGGTCTCTTGAACATACTATCAAAAGGCGGTATTATTGGCGGTATTAAGCTTTTCCAGAAGATGGCAGGTAAACAATTAGCTAAATTTACCGGTCTATTCGCTAAAATAATGCCTAAAAATTTATTTGGTAGCGTGATTAAGATGGCAAAAGGTTTCTTAGGTAATATAACTAAATTTTTCTTAAAACCGTTTGCGAAAATAGCTGGTAAGGGTGGTGCTAAAGGACTTTTCGGTATTATAGGTAAATTATTTGGTAAAATTTTAAAACCACTATTAAAAAGGATACCTGGTATAGGCTCTCTCATATCATGGGGATTTGCTATCAGTAGGTTCAAGAAAGGAGACATAGTAGGTGGTTTAATTGATGTAGCATCTGGTATAGCTACTTTATTTCCAGGTATTGGTACTGGTATATCAATTGGTTTAGATGTACTCAATGCCTTTTTAGATGTTAAGAAAGGTAAAGAAGATAAAGTTAAACCTGGTGGCGCACCAGGTGGTATTGGATCTTTCTTCGGTAAGATAAAAGATAAGATTATGAATAATTATCCTATCAAAAATCTAGTACAATTTTACACTGGTGTCGGTAAAGTATTAACTGGAGATTTCAAAGAAGGTTTCACACAAATGGCGTTTGCTTTACCGTTTATGAAACCTTTAGCTGATTTTATATTTGGTAAAACAGATGAAGAAACTGGAGAGAAAAGTAAAGGGGCTCTTGCATCTATAGGTGGGTTTCTCGGTCGTATAAAGGATAAATTATTAAAGAAAGTTTTAAATATATTACCTGAAACTCTTCTGGGTGTTAGTGTACGAGCAAGAGTAGGTGATTTATTAGGAATAGATATGGGACCAGTCGTAGACGATGTGGAAGAGGTAAATAAAATAAACCCTAGGATAGATCATAAAGATTACGAAGGTATGTCAGCTGCGGAACAAGTAGCAGCCATGGAGGCGGATGGTTCCCTCCAGAAAATAGATGATGGTATTATAACAAAAAATGGACAGGTTGTAATACCAGATTCTCAAGATACTTTATACGCAATGAAAGATGGGGGACCTTTAGGAGAAGCGTTAAATAAAACGCCGAAAATGTTAGGGAAATTAATAGACGTTGAATATGATAGCTTAGCATTAATGAAAGAGCAAAATTTATTACTTAGATCTATACTTGAAAAAACAGGAGCAGTTAACCCCGCAGCACCTAATCAACCAAATCAAACCAAAAATTTTGACCAGAGTGGAGATGTATTTAGATCACTACAAATGGGGTATTAAAGTTTACTATAATTTTTACCAGGATTAAATATTTATAATGCCTGACTTATACAGTTTTACATTTGACGAGGATCAAATTTTACCGATATTAACTAGAGGTGGTGCTAATACAATAAATCCCTTTAGTTATACCGGTGATGGTAGAATATATGGTAAGATTAATAACAATTCTACCGACCCAATCGATGTAGTAACTACTTTCCCGTGGACCAAAAGCCCAGCTTCATCGAGAGAGGATGTACCTACTGCCTATATAAAAGAAAAACGACTATTAACAAACTCAACTTTAGCCAATTTCTTTTATAGTGTATTAGCAGGAGCTGAAGTATTAGAGAGTGCTGGAGAAAGAATTAGTAGTGGAAATATTCAAATAGGTGGTAACCAGCTTAACGTATACGATACATTAAGTGCAGCAGGGGTATCTTTTCCTGGAGTTAAAAAAGGTATATCTGATAAAGCTGAAAAATTTAGTTCAAACGTAGAAAAATATAAAGATATGGCCACTGGTTTTTTAGATCAAGGTAATCAAAAAGATAATATACTTAAACCTTACAACGGGTTATATTATACTGAAGATACCGGTTTTAAATATTTTTTACCATATTTAAGTGATAGTTATTTAGGGTCTGATAATACATTTTCTGATGATTCTCAAAAGCTAGCTGGGCTAGATACCATATCACAAACTTTGCAACAAGGTTTTAACGCGGTTAGAGGAGTTGCTTTTATGGATAAACCTGGTGTTTATGTTGAACAAAGTAAACAGTTTCAGTTTGGTCAAGAAGGTAAGACCTTTAATATAACTTTCCCTTTATTGAATACTGGTAGTTATGAAGAAATTAAAAAAAATTGGCAATTAATTTTTGGTTTAATATATCAAAATAAACCAGGTCGTATTAATAGAAATTTGCTTGAATTACCAGTTATTTATGAATTTTATATTGAAGGTATGGCATATATGCCATACAGTTATATCTCTAAAATACAAGTAGATTTTATCGGAAATAGAAGAACAATGGCAATTGACATACCTAGTTTTAATAACATAAGTGGTAACTCATCTTTAAATGACCGTACTACAATTAATACAGTTGTACCTGATGCATATAACGTTAATATAACTTTTGAGGGTCTAAATAAAGAAACAAAAAATTTCTTAATACGTAGTTTAGGTGACCCGGTAATCAAAGTTAGTGAAAGAGGAGGTATATAATGTCTGGAAATTATCAAAATAAAATTATCGATTTAAAAAATTTAGATTTAACTAGATATGAAAATATTTTTAAAGTTTACGCTACCGGTGATAAAAATTTTTATTATTATAACATAAATAAAAAAATATCTATACCAGATAATATAGATGAAAGGTTATTCTACCATGTTATTTTACCGAAAGGTATACCATTAACAACTTTATCTTATAACGCATATGGTACAATTGACTTATGGTGGATGATCTTAATTTTAAATAATATAACCAATCCGATAAAAAGCTTACCAGATGGTATAAAAATAAGACTATTAAAACCTCAATATATTGAACAAATTCTTGATTCAATCGAAACGCAATTGTAATGAGAAGTGATTATATTAAAAATAATTTAACCGGTGCAGAAGCTAAAGCAAATTCATATAAAATTGATGGTCAATTTTACTATATAAGAGCTGTTTTAGTTAATCCTGATGGTGATAGATTAGATCTATCTAAAGGTGCACTTTATAATATATCATTGGTAGATAATTTATTTGACCCTTTCTTGAAAGCAGAAATAATGTTATACAATGATAATAATGCTATTGAAAGGACAGTGCCAACTTCTGAAAATAGTCAAAAAGGATTTACGTTTAGAGGAGATGGTAGAGATGTTATATTTTTAGAGATTATACCTCTTAAAAGTGTAAAACAAAGTTATAAGTTAGAAGAATCCGTAGAATATAATGCAGTTTTTTCATTGAGGAACTTATTTACAGTAGTTGAAGATACAGATACTATTATAGATGGAGCGTTGTATAAAAAATTAAAGTTGTATGATTTGGATGAAAGAAAATTACTAGAAAAGAATATATATTTTAACTCGATCAATACAATAAATTTTAATGAAAGTAATACTTTATCTGGTGTACCTATATTTAACTTAGATAATGACGAAAGGGGTAATAATACAGGTATAATGATTAGAGAATTATTAAAATTTACATTAAATCAAGGAGATGATGATATATTTTATATAGACAGATCCTCTTCCAATGCCATCCAAACAAATTATATAGATTTTGAAAACGGAGCTACGTTGATTAATTATGGGAGTAATACATATAAAAAAGCAATTGATGATTTAAACTATTTGTATGACTTACATGTTAGTAATTTAGACTCAAAGGATTATAGTATACTAAAAAAAGATTATTTTACCGGTAAATATACATTAATAAACATGAAAAGTTTTTTTGATAGAGCTAACGATAACGATCAAAGCGGTACATATACAATTGAAAAAATAAATATTTCTGGGGCAGGCACTAGTAAAGTTAGTAATCAAGGAGGTAAATCAGCTAAAAATACTCCTGAATTTAATGAAAAAAGTCAAGCTTTAAACGTTAGATTTTTCAATACAAGTTTTGATATATTAAATGAACAGGTTAATACTAAATTAGTGCATGAATATAATTTTGAAGATAAAACATTTAATATTTTGCAAAGCGATAGTAATATAAATAATTCTAAAGAAAAATTTACTAATAATTATGTTCAGAATATGAGAGGGGAAAATCAACCATACCCATCTCAAATTAATACCAATCTTAAAAAATTAAATTTTAACTATGAAAATGTTTATAATTTATATAGTAGTAATGAAAACGTACGATTGGGTAAAGGTTTAAATAAACTTTTAAAGAGTACTTTAATGTCTAATTTAGGTGTTGAAGTTACATTAAAAGGTCAAATGTTTAGGAAATCAGGAAAGTTTGTAACTATTGATAGAGCTAGTATAGACCCGAAAAATAAATTTGATGATAAATTTTTAGGTACGTATTTTATAATTAATGTCGAACATACTTTTATAAAAGATGATTTATATATTAATAAGTTATACGCAGTTAAAACATATTATTTTAATGACTTAAAATTTAATGAGAATCTAGATTAATGGCTACTAATAAAAAAAATATTCTACCAGAACTTGCAGATACCGTGATAAACGGTAATATTAGTTTCTATGAAAGTAGTTCTGAATTATTGAACATTTTTAAAGATATATCTTTAGATGTTGTTAATTTTTTTATCGAATTAGACGATACTAGAAGTTCAGATAATGTTATTAAAGATTTAACTCAAAAATATATCGATCTAAACAATAAAAAGTTACTAATAAACAATAGTGAATTACCAAATAATTTTAAATTATATTTAAATGAAAAATTTCAAAATTTACTATACCTATTTAAAGTTACAATACTAAAAAATGTAAATAATATTGATGAAAGTATTTTTTCTGCATATTCAGATGATATCGGAATGACATTAGAAGTAAATCATAATTTAGGTTTAACTAATACTCCAATATTTGATACTTTATATAATTTAGAATCAAGCGGACCGCCTATCACGATACCACCTATAATGTATAATAAAGTTAGTAAACAGGTATTGAAAAATTTTAAAAAAATGTCTTTAAAAAACGATGCATTATTAAAAAGAAATCTTCGTAGTATAGCTGGTTATGGTCAAGAAAATATTTCTAAAACCTCACATGGGGCTAATTTAGTTTACGATAATTTTGTATCTGTAACTAAGAAAAAGATTACTAATGAAAAGACAAGCAAAATATTTCAAGTTTTTGGAGAAAATCTAGGGGATCTTATTACATTTTATAAAAATTTAAATATACGAGAACAACCAGATAATAAAGCATATTTAGTTAGTTACGAAAATAATATTGAAGGGGTTCAAAATATTCTAGACATATTTAATAATAATTTGTATACAACTACAACTATTAATACACCCTTTTCTGGAGTTTAATCTCCACTTACATCGGCATCAATTACTTTAGCATCGTCAATTAATTGTTTAAGTAGTTCTTCTCTATTAATAGTAAGACCTACCTGATCATTACTTTTATCTTGCAATTCCTTTTTGCTTTGTATATCCATTTCTTTTACTTGTATCTTAGCTTGATTAGCTTTATCTTGTAATAGAATTTTATTTAAACTCTCAATGGCTGATGCAGAAGCACCAATTAGTTTACTTAAAGCATCTACATCTCTTGAATCAGGGGCTGAAGTAATAAATTGCTTGACATCCTCAACGTAATCAACACTACCTTTAATTAGTTTGCCAGAATATTGTAGTAAAAAATCTTCTAATTTTTCTTTATCTAGATTAAAATCTTGCTTTTCTAATTCTTTTTGCGCAACGTTTACACCCTTTAATTGTGAAAGTAAATCATCTACAACAATATCTACATCATCATTCATTGTAAAAATATTTATTCAATTAGTTGAATAATTAAACTATTATAGTATAATAGAATATATGGAAGAAAAAGTTGTAATTAAATTTGTTAAGACTCACCCTGATGCTAAACTACCTACCAAAGCCCATGATGGAGATAATTGCTTTGATTTGTATGCTGTTGAGGGTACTACTATTAGACCAAGTAAATCAGATGTAGTAGGTAATGTACAGGTAGCTAGTGGAGTCGTACCTGTCGGTATTACCGTAGCATATATAACACCAGGTTACGGTTTTGTAATAAAACCAAAGTCGGGTCTCGGTTTTAAACATAATTTACAACCGCATTTAGGTGAAGTAGATAATGGTTACCGGGGAGATTGTGCAATTAAGATGTATAATTTTAATGATAGGAAATATGCATTTGAAAAGGGTGATAAAGTTGCTCAGATTAAAATAGAAAAAATATATGATACTACTATTGAGTGGTCTGATAGTGTTGAAGAAGCTCAACGTGGAGACGCAGGTTTTGGTTCATCGGGTAAATAATTATGGGATATAAAGGGTGTAAAGAACGTGAAGGAGTAGATCATGCAAAATATAGAGACAATTATGACTCAATATTTGGTAAGAAAACTAATGGGAACTCAGATATAATTAGTAGTAAGGAAAGTTGTAAAACAATTATTAGAAAAGGTAAATGTTCCACGAATATAACAACTAGTCGATATTATACAGATATTTAATTATGGGAAAAGTAACAAGACAAAAGATAACCGAAAGAAAAGTCGGTAATGCGAAGGTGAGAAAGACGGTAACGGTAACAGTTACGAAGCCATCAAAAAGAAAAAAATAATGTTTAATAACTTATACGTAGAAAAGTATAGACCTAAAACGTTATCAGATTTGGTATTATCTGATAGTAATAGAAAGTATTTTGAATCTATTACTGAAGAAATACCAAATCTGCTTTTCGTTGGTACACCTGGATTAGGTAAGACTACATTAGCTAGAATATTAGTAAATGATATATTAGAGTGTCAATACCTTTATATTAATGCCTCAGATGAAAATGGTATAGATACTATACGCTCTAAGGTAGTAGGCTTTAGTCAGACTAAGTCTCTCGATGGGAAACATAAAGTAGTCATCTTAGATGAGGCTGATGGTATTACCCTTGACGGGCAACGCGCACTACGTAATACAATGGAAGAATATAGTAGTATGACTCGTTTTATACTAACAGCAAATTATAAGCATAAAATAATACCTGCTATTCAAAGTAGAACTCAATTCTTCGACCTAATGCCGCCGTTTGATGATGTAGTAAAACGTGTTATTGATATAGTAAAGCAGGAAGGTATCAAGATTGAAACTGATCAGAAACCTAATTTTGTTAATTTAATTAAGCAGAGTTATCCTGATATCCGCAAGGTTTTGAATAGTATTCAAAAAGCTACTATAGGTAATATCTTTACAGTTGATCATAGCGTTGATAGTAAAGAGATAGTTAACGTTATACACAAGCATATTGTATCTAAAGATTCTTTAAAACTTAGAAAGTATCTAATTGAAAACGAAAACGAGTTTCAGGGTGATTATCATAACTTAATGAAGCAGTACTTAAATTATGTATATACTTCTAGTTTGGATGACAATAAAAAACGTCAATATATAGTGACTATTTCAGATCACATGTATAAAGACGTATTTGTATTAGATAAAGAGATTAATGCTTTTGCTTGCTGGGTTAATCTTGAGAAGATTTAACCTTCAATTGGCATATACTGCGTAGTATAACTTTCATTAACTGCAGGTGATTTAGTCGCTGGAGATGAAGGAATCTTAGTGTTCTGTCTTGCATTCGATAATTCAGTCTTTTTAAGGCTATCTCCTTGCTGTGTCATAGTTTGTTGTTGCTCTTCATTTTCTTCTGCTTCTTTTGGGTCAATTTGTACCTTATTATCATACTTATCAGAATCAGGCACTGGGTGTCTATTAATACCGGTATCTATTCTATCTAAAATATCTGATGGAAGAGTAACTTTACCTTGATTATCGTATCTGCCATTCGCTAATTCTCTTGCAACATCTACGAAAAAATTAGTACCTCTATTATCACTATTACCAGGTCCTGGGGTTAACGTGTCTGTTTTAACATTAACTATGTAATAATTTTTATCTGAATCAAAATATGTATCGATATATTCTTTTTGATCATCTGATAGTACTTTATAACTATCTTTACTTTTATAGTTTTTTGTAAGTTCTACAAGATCACCGGTCAAAAAACTGCCATTAGACATTCTTGTAATTGTATTTTCTACTAGTTCTAAAAATTTACGTGCCATAATATATTTATATTTATGTTGTCTAATAGTTTTTTCTATCATTTTCCGGCGAAACTATATTAGTTTAAAAAAGTATCAGGTATAAATATTCATATGGCATGGTTGTTTACAGCAAGTAGTATTATTATTAATCTATCATCAGACGCAAGTTACGGCTCATCAGAGTTTTCTGGTAGCAATCCAACTATCAATTTATCATTAAATGCAAATTACGATATAAATATACTACCTAGTACGTTTGATACCGCCATTAGAAATAGTATAAGTGATACAAGTGTTGTAACAGGGGTGTATAACAACGATCCAACTTCAGGTATTACTAATAAAACATTAATGTGGACACCTAAAATAGCAGGTACTTATTTTTATGTAAATACTAATAACACATCTATTAACGGTCAAATTATAGTAAGCTAATGAATTATAAAGAATTAAAAGAAAAATTATCGAAGGTAGATTTAATATCAGCGTACCCATTTATAAACAATTATGGTATATCTACTAAAACTAATAAAGAAACTGGTAATGATGAATTAGTAGTAGAATTTGGAGTAAGTGTAAAAATAAAATTAGAGGATATTAACAGTAATTATATTTTACCGACAAGTTTATCTGCGTATGGTATCGATATAAAAACCAAAGTAAGTCAAGCAGCTCAAGCTAGCATTAATTTTACTAATGATGACGATGAAGTTATAAAATATTATGAAAAGGTAGGTGTAAATTTAGAACAAAGTCATGATTATATGCAATTGCAAAGTATTTATAATGATCATCAGGATTACCTGGCTGCAAATAGTGTTTTATCTGCAGATATAAATTATTCTTTTCACTTACTAAATCCAAGTGTCAACCCAATTAAAAGGAATAGGCAGAAAGCAAGACCTCTTTCAGGAGGATGTTCATCAATCTATTATGGTGGTACTGACGCTACTTTAGGTTTATTTGTTAGAGATAAACAAGATAAAAAAATTGTTGCTCTATCTAATAGTCACGTTTATTCTAGAAGCCTACTATTAGGTGAAGAAGCTCTTGGATTTGGGGCAGAAAATAATATGCTTAGTTTATCTGGTCGACAACCAGGTAGTCTATCTAATAACCCATATGGTAATGCTGATCCAGCAGTCGATCATATAGGTACACCGAAAAGAACTAGTCGTCTTTCATTACAAAATAATAATAAAGTAGATGCATCTATACTTGAATTATCTAGTTATAATTTATTAGATGATTCTTCTATGAATGTTATATGGTTTAAGCAAAAAGGTCCATATGAATTTGCAACTACAGATGAAATGGATTCATTAATGGACCCTGCTTCTATAAACTATCAATCTCCTATTTTTAGAAGCGGTAGAACTCTTGGACCTTTAGGTTACCCAGGCCATGTATTAGACACACAGAGTAATACACCTCGGTCAAGTACTTCAATAATTTCTTTAAATCAAACATTAACAACAAATAACGGGTTTAATACCCTATTTCATGGTATAAGTTCTCTGTATTTTAAATCTGAGATGTTTTACCCCAGTAAAACGCAAGCTAGTTTACTATTTACAACAGCAGATGAAACAAGCGCATTTATTGTAGGTTATAAAAATTATTATAATAACCCTACTATTAGTTTATTTTATACTAGTAATAATGATTATTCTCCTGAATTAGTTATAAATGACCCGGCTGGTATTCAAAATATAAGCATTTTTAGTAACTACTTTGGAAGTGTATACACTAATAAGTTAGGTAAAATTTATCATGGCCCTAAATATCCTAGCAGTCAAGCGAGGACTAGTTATAGTTTATATTTAGCTTCTGGACAATTATCGATCACGGTGCCTTATAGTGATTGGTCGCCTTTATCATCAAGTAATGGTAATATCTTTTCAAAACCAGTTAGAAAATCTGCGTTTGATATAGATGGTTCTTTTGTTTTAACTGAAGATAATGAGCTATGGACAATGGGTGCAAATATTTGCATAACAGCGAACGGGGCAGATGGTACAAGATATGGAAACGATGGTAATCCAATGAATTCGGGCTTTCAGACGTATAATTATGTCTGTGGCTTGCCATATGAAGTAAATAATTTAACAGAAGGAAAGCAATCGCTAGAAAAATTAACTAGGATTCCAGGGGAATGGATTGATTTTGGTTTCCATAATAGTAATGATGATTCATTTCTTTACGCTATTTCAGCATCCGGGGATTTATTTGCAGCGTATTATAGTTTAGATAAAATAAGTTATGTTGATAGGCGGTCGATGAGTCCGATGCTTTTTAATGGATTTATACAAACCCCTCCTCAAGTAATTGCATCGCATCCAACCGGTAATTGGTCATTGTCGTCATCACCGGACTTATCACACACTAAAATACCATTAATAGTAGATGGTCAAAATATTAAAATTAAAAAAATATTTACCAATTCTAATAAGGATGGGGATTTAGGTAAAAACGTTTATGCACCATTACTCTTTCAAACTGAAGACGATAAAATATTAACCTTTTCTAAACCTACAGCCATTACCCATCAGAGTTATGCCAGTGGGTATTTACAATATAATGGTGAAGATATTGTAATAACTGAAAAGACTGAAACTATTAATGGTCGTGGGACTTCAGAGTCAACGATGACTATATTATCAGGTAATAACATATATGGGCTTGGAGCTGATTCGAATAGTGTAAACTTTAACGCTGATACATGGATTGATACACTAGGTAATGGTACAGATTACGATATACAAACTTTATTACCATATACCACATATTTTGATTTAAAAAAATGGGATAACATGCTGCCAAATAGCGTTACAAATGCATGTGGTTCGTTAGTGTATAGGGCTTCTCTAGGAGGAAGTGATACGAATAGTGTAAATTTCGCTGGTGAATACGGTGGAACAATAATTTATACAGATGGTATTGGTCTATCTGGTATTGGTTATGCACCAAGTGGTATTTTTGGTACATATGGAGGGCTATATCGTGATGAGATTATTATGACATCCGTTAATCGCAGTATTAACGTTACGGGGTTTACTAGTAGCGGCTACTTGCGGTTTATTGAAAATTTAGATTTTAAAATGAAAAATAACAATGGAGCACCTGCAGCTGGTGGAGATTCAGGTTCAGCTTTATTTGCTTGTTTAAGTTCAACAATGCCGGCTCTAAGCACATTTAAACTTGTTGGTTTACTATATGCATCTAACGCTCCTACCAACACATCGAGTGGATTTGGTGTAAGAATTGATAATATTCAAAATGAATTAGATATAGAACCTTGGGATGGAATTATTTAAAAAATGAAAACACAAACTGATATAGTTAGTTTAGATAGTCAAATATCAAATTTATACAAAGTTACCCTTTCTGGTCGTGAATTTACCGCAGCAGGGGTCACAGATGACCATGTTTATGCTAATGTACCATCACCAGAAGTAGAAACAGTTTTAACCTATAATATATCTGTTGCATCTTCTGTAGATGAAGGTCAAGATTTACCAGTTACCATAACAACGGGAAATGTTGCAAATGGTACAATTTTACACTGGACAGTTACAAATGCAGGTAATGGTGATTTTGTAACTGAAACGGATTCATTTACTATTAATAATGATACCGGTAGTTTTAACGTAACTCCAATATTAGACTTTACTACAGAAGGCCCTGAAACATTTTACTTAAGTATTAGAACAGGTAGTAGTTCTGGACCTGTTGTTGCATCGTCATCACTTATAACCATTAACGATACTAGTACCACCCCTGCAACACCTTTACCGTCATATAGCCTAGTTGAAACTGCAAATTCTGTTAATGAAGGTGAAAATTTATTGCTTAACGTTATTACGGAAAATGTTGTAAATGGTACAACCTTATATTATTCATTTACAACGATCCAGTCCGGTATCAATAATCAAGATTTTTATAATACTACTGGTACGGTAATTATTAATAATAATTCAGGTAGTATTAATATATCACCTAAACTAGATGAACTTACTGAAGGACCGGAAACATTAATCGTTTTACTAAGATTGAATAATTCAACTAATGGCTCGGTAGTTGCAAGTACGGGCTTAATTATTGTTAACGATACAAGTCTTACCCCAGTTCCGGAAGATCTCGGAGAAGACCCAGAACCAGAACCAGAAATCCCTACTCCAGCGGAAGCAGAAGCCCTCGTCTCCTCATCAGATGATAGTACAAATCAAACCAGTAATATAATTAATATATTTGCAAATTTTGATACCACGGCAGTGACAGACCCTGAAAGAGAATATTATAACTTGCCAAGAAATGAATTACCTGTATTAAACCAGGTTACTGCTAGTACAAGAGTAATAATAACTGAAAATGCGCCAATAGATAAGTTAGTATTTAGTACCACTGGTATTGACGGCTACGGGTATAACGACACTACTTTTAATTTCGATACTAATTATTTTCAGAATCAAATTATATATTTTACCGTTAGAGTTAAAACTGTAAATAATTATCCAGCCAAATATGTAAATAATTTAAGTATTGGTAATGGTTCTACTAATAATACTATATCAATTAATTTAAAAGATGAAAATAATAACTCTTTAGCTGCCTCCATATCTAGTGATTTTGGTGTATTATCAGCAGATATTGTTGGAGGGTTTTTTAAAGGTGCTTTTCGGTATAATGGTTCTATCAATAATGTAAAATTAAAAGCTAAAGCAACATCAAATAATGTACCGGTATTTGGCGAAAGTAATACGTTTAATATTGTACCTGTTAGTGGTAGTAAGGAATTTCGTAAGATAAATGAAAATAACAATCAAAAAGATAATTTTATAAGTTATTTATACCAGCCTAATTTAAGAGATAATCCTAGATTTTTTACAGACATAATAGGTCAAATAGTTGGAGATGCAAATGATCCTAATACTTTAGGGGTAAAGGTTTATGAAAAAATATCTAACTTTTTGATAAACTCAAATGATATAGACTATGCAAATATAGATAATTTAATTAGTAATCTTAAATTAATTGACAGCAATGTTAATAAATTCTCAGAAAGCTATCCAGCAAGTCTAAAACGTATTGTTGATTTTTTCAGTGTTAATCGTTCAAAGATAGTACCTATAAAAAATAAATTTAGCCAAGACTTTAATAATAAAGGTAGATCTGATAGCGGTCTAGGTAAAAATTTAGGTAGTGAAATAAAGTTATCAGATACCCTATCCGGTGGCGATAATTTTAAACCTATAGTAGCATATGAAAAATTCAGTCAAAGATATTATATGGTTAATACCGACCCTACAAGTGGTCATGATTTTAGATATTTAGGCAGTAATAAAACCTATCAAATATCATCGTATAATACAAACTGGGGTTGGGGATTAGTTTTACCCGATGGAGTTGGGGATTTTACATATATGCTAGATATTAGTGGGAATAATCTTGTTTTAGAAAACGGTTTTAGAATTTTAAATGAAGATAGAGGTTTAGAGACTAGTCAAATATCAAAATATTATACTTTTTTTGAATATATTTCAACGTTTAATAACAGTAATATATTTGCATTTTATGATGATGCCAATATAAATTCAAGTAGTGACCTATCATCTTTAAGTGCAATTAATAATAGTATTGATGAAATTATATTAAAAGACATTTATTCAGGTACGAATTTAATTTAATTGAATTTTAATACTTTAGTTTTAAATAGATATACGAAAATTGATATATAATTTTCATTATAAATATTAATAGATGTCTTTATCTCCAACATATCAAAGTTTAAGTGCTTTATCACCTCTTTATTTTAAAGATTTTGATGAAAAACTAGAATTTACTAATCAAGATAGATTTACATTACAAGGTTTAAATTTAGTTACTTATAATATTAACCAGAGTGCTAATGATAGTTTTGTAAAAAATTACACAGTAAACAATCTTATTAAAGATAAATCTTCTAGTGAAATTTTTAATTTAACTAGAAAAATAAATACACAAGATTTAAATACAAAATTAAATTTTAAAACTACCCAAAATATATTAAGTTCGACATTTTTCTTACAGGTTCTTACCACAGGGGATGATAAAGAAACAGTAGCTACGTTTAATATTGATTTGGAAAATCTTAACGGTTCAAAATTTTTAGTAGATTTTGTAAATAAAGATTTCTGTACAGTATCTTTTTTCGACGGCAAAGTTAATAAATTTTTATATGATGCTGATCGTACGGCATTAATTTTTAAATTTTTAAGTACTGAAAAATTACCATTAACATCGTTTTATTATTTTAATTATTTTTATGATAATGAAAATAAAAAATTAAGATTATATAAAGATAATAACATAGTAACAACTGTAACAACGATTTTAACTACTAATTCAAAAGCAATATCTACGGGGCCAGATGGTTTTCAGTTATTTATTAATACCGTATTATCTGCAGATATAGATTCTATAGGATTATTACCATCAAATCAAGAAAGATTATTAAACGGTACTATAAGTGTAGGTGAAGAACTTAAATTATTGAATAATGACAATATTGATCAATTTATATATTACGATTTTCAAGATAACTATAGATTATCGAACGATACAATTAGTGGGGTTAAATATGATTTTTTAACTTATTACACTTATTCTAATGTAATAACAGGTGATAAAAATTATGCTAATTTAAAGTTTTTCAACTTAAAAAATCATATATCTAATGATAATATTACGTATGGTGGGCCATTAGAAAATAGAGATAACAATTTAGAATATAGGGGTAGAGAATATCAAAATTTCACTAATCAAAAAAGTAAAGAAACAGATTTTGATAATATATCTTTAAATTATACTTTTTTCGATAAAGAATATAAAATTGGGTCTAAGGACTATACTGCGTTTACATTACCAGGTGATCTATTTCCTTACCGAAAAATTAATATTAATGATACTGGACTTGCTGTTAATGGGTCATTTGCAGCAACGAGTCCGTATTTTAGCGATAAAGTATTTAAACTTACCGATACAAATAAAAATAAATTACAAAATAGTTTTATAGAAGATCAGGAATTTTTAGTATTTCAAAATGATGTAAGTTTATTCGTGTTACAAAGTGGGGACCTGTTAGGTTTCCAAAGTATTAATGATACTCAATCAAATGATATTTTCGGTGATTATTTATGCACTTGGTTAAAAGGAGATGGTATTACTAAAGGTATATGGTTTGATAGATATTATTTACCTAAAGAAAATTCATATACAGTATCATTCTCCGGTAATTCAAATATTTTTAATAATACGACACAAGCTGCTGAATTTTTTAAAAATAATGAAACCGATTTGGTTTATTATGATTTAAAGAGTAACTTAACATTTGAACCAAGTGCATCATACGGTTATCAGCGAATTAATAATAAGCAAATTAATACGTATATCGATGGTCAAAAAGATAAGTTACTAAAGAATTCCTTTAACATTCAAACGTCAGCTGTACAGTTACAAGATATCAATGAAGTTAATCTTAATAATACTAAAGGTTATGATAATTTAGATATACAATCAATACCTAATAAAGACTTTAATATAGGTTTCGAATTAGAATTAGATTCTCTCTCATCTTTAGATTCATTTCAGCTAGCTGGTAATTTATATGAAGATGGGTTTGCTTTGAAAAATAACTTTTTCTTTACTCCGTTTACTTTTATACCACAAGGTAATGTAGTTCATATATATGATAATAATTTTAAGTTATTGAGATCAAATACATATACAGGTACAGAAAATATTTTAGATATACTTTATATAGAACAAAATAATAATATAGTTTTAGTTTGTGATAATAAATTAATAAAAACTAATTATTTCGGTGAGATACTAAATGAAAGATTTCCAGCTGACGGGTTCGCTAATAGTCCCCTGTTGTTAGAAATTATTAAATCATATAAAAGTAAAACTTATTATGGTTATAATAATGTATTGTTTGTTACCAACCAATATGTAACTAATAATTTTGCTATAAGTTTAGATTTAAACAATCTTATACCTCTTAAGACCCCGATACTACAACAACAATATTTGTATGACCCATTATCAGCTTCGTATGAAAGTTTAGTACCAGCAGCGACTGGTAGTTATAGATTTCTTCGAGGTATTGAGCCGAATAAATTAAACAGTGATGTTGCATGTTCATTGGACAATATTAACAGATATATAAGTAAGCAATTAGTACCTGGTACAGCTTTTTTGAGTACTTCATTATCAGCTGAACTAAGTAGTGGTATAATTGACGGTCAATCTTTTGATCAAGATTATTATTCTGTTCTTCAAGCAGCGTCTGCTCAAGACGCTACTAATGGTACTTTTCTTAATTTCTTTAACTTTATACAAGATGGAAGAGCTAGAATTGTTTTTGATAATTTAAAAATAACTCAAAATGAAGACCCAATCTTAGATAGTATAGACAGTGAGATTTTTGATATTAATTCAGTTAATAATAGATTATTTGTACAATATGTGAACTTATCTGGACGTAAAGGGTTTATACAAGAATTTACACCAGAAAGATTTAAACTATCAGCATATGAACTCAGTGAAGCAGTAAACACTGGTTATAAGATAGATTTTCTTGAAGAAAATAAAGAATTAAAGATAATGTCATTTGCAAGAGACTTATCATCAAATATAGTTGTAGATAAGATAAACGCAACCACCGGTCAACTTGAAGAAACATATACATTATTATTAACTGGTATCGACACCACTAAACGTACTATTTATGCTACTAATCAAGAAATACCTGTAACAACTTTTGGCACCAATCCAGCCTTAACTGCTCTTTACCCGACAGGTTTATATAAATACAGAAGGGTGGAAGGTAGTGAATATATCGATCTTCTCGCTGCAGGGATTTCTACTTCTAAGTTTGATACATTATCAGTTAACAAACCTCATTTTACTCCAATAAACTATCACGCCCTCGATCAAAAGTATAATTCCTATAGAGATAAGTTAGTATTTAAATTTAATCTTAACTCCTTAATTGATGTTGAGACCTTAACTGAACAATGGAGTAATGCAGGACCACCTTTATCAGCTACAGGTTATTCTGCATTTACTTGGACAAACCCATCTACAGCATTAAGTGCGTGGGATGGAGAGTTTTTACCGATAAATTCAGAAGAGGTAACTAACGTTGAAATAATATTTGTAGTACCAAACGTTTCAATTAAAAATTATTTTAATATTAATTTAGATTTAAATTCAGGTAAGATAAAAATATACAACAATGGGTTATTTTTCGGAGATATATCTTTTAATCCTAACTTAATACCAATTGAAAGAATTATCTATCCAGAATTATTTATAAATACCCAAAATATTCGAAATATACCTATTGATGAAATTGTAAAAGATATTTCATATAATAGTTCAGGTGGAACTTTAAAGAACTTAAAAATACACAACACGTCATTTGATCAAAGTTTGATAAATTATTTAGAGTTACAGACTAAACAAATAGATCCTTTATATTTTAGAGTACCTTGCGGTACTAGAAATAATAATGAAGAAATCGATACATTATTTAATTATAATATCCCAGGTAATATTAGCAATTATATAAAAGTGAACATTAAAGATATTGATATAAATAATGATATAAAACAAAAGTTAATTAATTATTTACAAAGTTCTGTAGAAGTTATTACACCATCTCAACAAAAATTAATTTATAACGTCGATTAAAAATATGCCAGCAAACAATATAATAACAGATTTTTATGTCGGTCAAGATCTAGAAAACAATTCTAGTGATGAATATAAATCAATAACTACCTCAAAAAAAGTAGCATTTACAAATGGAAATGAATTTACTTTTAACGGGGTCGATTATATCGGTTATTATAACTATGATGGTACCAATTTTTACAAAACTAAAACCTTAAAAGATGATAAACTAATAGTTGTCGAAAGTATAAACACAGATATTATTAATTCAAAAAAATTCTTTGATAGAACTATTTTTACTGAATTAAACCCATCATACGTGTTAGATGATATTTTATTCAAACCTAATGAAATAATAAATAAAAATTCAATAAATTTTAAACTTAATTTATTATATGATAACTTTATTGATTTGTATAGATTTTCAAATATTAATAACCCTTTAATACCGACTGATTTTAATGCCTATGCAGTATTATCAACCACATCAACAAGTACTGAGTGGCAGTGGGTGTCATCTGATGTTAGATTTATTTCCGGTGGTCTTGACCCAAGCTTAATTTCTTTTTCAGCTTATAATGAACAATTTTTTGATGTTGATAAAATGAATACCCTAGCTTTTAAAAGTACAAAAGAACCTAATGAATATACACTATTTGTAACTACTAGTTCTTACTTATTTGCATATCAATTAGATCGAAATGATACAATGTTTGATTTTGTATTAAGTGCTGATTCAATTGGTCTTGATGGTAAACTTAGATTTGAAAATATTACTTGCATGGCAGCTGATAAAGAAAACGATATTCTTTATTTAAATGACAGAGGCAAACAACAAATTTATAAAGCTGAAACAAAAACGATTATTAATAAAGACCGTACCGGTGTTAGAGAGTTTAAATTATTAGAAACTATAGGGGGTAAAGGAAAAGATAATACTAATTTTAATGATAATACATATATAGAATATGGTAACGGTAATATATTTGTATTTGATGCCGTGGATAACAGTATAAAGAAGTTTAGTGATAGATTCGTTTTTAAACTCAGATATGCTAATGTAAATTTATTTACAGAAAATGAATTTATTAGTATGACGTATAATCATACATTTGATTTACTGTACATATTAACTAAAACCTATAGAGTTGTAGTATTAAATGCTAATAACTTTGAAGAAGTTGATAGGTATGTGTTAACCAGTAACCCGTTTGAATTTTCTATACCTCTAATAGGGTTTTTTGAACAGCCAAGAAAAATAGTTTTTTCAGAAAATGATAGTAATGTTTACTATTTACAAACGACAAAAAATGTATATAAATATTTTGTAAATACTCAAACTAAAAATATTGAAAGATTTACCATTGATATTACATTCGACTCTGTTAATATGTGGAATACGATATTTGCTAGATTTTCTGCTTTTGATACGAAATGGGATGAACTACCTGATTTCGATAAATTTACATTAGCATCAACCGGGTTAACAATAATAGATAGTAATATAGAAGATACAGATAAAATATTATTATGGTCAAATAAAAGAATACTTAGTTTTAATGACGATAATAATTACGTTTCTTTATTGAATACAACTAGACCTAACTTTTATAAGAAAAGTGAAATATTTATAAAGGATGAATATTTTAATAATATAACATTTAATTCTACTATATTTAGACATCTATTTAACTTAAATTTATTAAGTTCAAATTTAAACAAACAGTTACTTGCAGTATTTGATACAATAGAAACTGATGGTTATTTAAGATTTAAGGACTTCTTAGAATTATCTCATGAAGATAAAAAAATATTAGATATGAATGACCAAAAACAATACTTCGCTGGCGTTAATGAAACATTAAATGGTAATACATTAAATAGAATAATGACTAACCTTTTTGAATACCAAAATAATATTATAGGTACAGTTAAAACTAAAAGAATTGGTGAAAGGATACCCATTTTAAAGACAGTACTATTAGATAAATAATTATATGGCAACCAACGTAACAGGCTTAGCAGGGGAAATAGTAGCTTTCACATATCCATCACTTATAAAAGTGGCCGATAATGGTAACATGCCCTTTGTTGCTAGTAGTCAAAGAAATGCGCTCGCAGTTTTTACTCACCCTAATAGAACCGCATCACCTACAGCTTTATCAAGATTATCAGACGGCAGCGGTATTGTAAGCTCATTAGCAATAGGACCACAGGGTGTCGGAGCTAAAATATTTGGTCCAGTACTAATAGATGGTGGTTCAGGTAGCACCCTATCAAAAGTAGTAGAAATCAAAAATGGAGGTCTTTGTCTTTCGACTCCGACCGGAGGACAAATTTGTGCAGCGGGTACCGGTACTCATAGTCTCCAAGGTACTACCCAACTGAACGTATTAAAAGTCACCGGTGCATCGACTTTATGTGGAGCTATTTTAGGTTGTAATAATTTAGAAATATGCGGTACTACTACTTTAAATGGTTGTGCGACGCTAAACGGTGGTCTCAATGTTACAAGTGGTAATCTTTTTGTTACCGGGACTATTGATGCGACCAATGATATTACAGCATTTAAAACATCAGATAGAAGACTTAAAAATAATATTATCAAAATTGATAATTCAAACGATGTAATTAATAGTTTAAACGGTTACAAATATCAATGGGATGAAAAAGCTAACCAAACAGGTGAAGATGTTGGGGTTATAGCTCAAGAAGTTGAAGAATTTATACCGTCTGCAGTTAGAGAGAATGAAAAAGGTTATCTATCAGTAGATTATGTAAAACTTATACCATACATGATTGAAGAGGTAAAAAGTTTAAATAATAGAATTAAAATATTAGAGGAGAAATAATGGCATCTTTATTAGGAAAAAATATAAATGAAACGTACAATGGTTTACTAAAAACCTTTTCAAATAATCAACTAGAATCAAGTAACACAATTACAGATGGTTTAGGTAACCCGACAGCTTTAAATTTAGGCATCGCTGGTACTGGTTCTTCTTTTGATAATTCATTAGTAGTTGGCACCACTTTACTTACTTGTAATGCTCTTACTACTAATAGCAACCTTTGTGTAAAAGGTTCCAGTACAATAGATAATAATATTAACGTTGCAGGTAACACTCTTATATCAGGTATTCTAACAGCTGCAAACTTCCTTTTTACTGGAGCAGGTAGCTTTAATGGTGGTATTACTTTTAACAATACAATAGGAGTTTGCGGTGTAGCAAACCTAAAAGATACTAACGTTACCGGTTGCGTGGACATTACGTGTAATTTAACTGTAGGAGGTACTATTAACGCTAGTGGAGATATTATTGCGTTTAGCACATCTGATAGTAGATTAAAAGAAAATTTAATTCCAATTGATTCTGAAAATTTTGTTAGTAATTTAACTGGTTACGAATTTGACTGGAATGAAAGGTCAAAAAGATCTGGTAAAGGAAAAGGAATTATAGCTCAAGATTTATACAATATTGATGAAAGTTTAGTTAGAGAAAATAGCGATGGTTATCTCACTGTAGACTATACAGGTCTTATACCTGTACTAATTGAGGAAGTTAAAAGATTGGGTAAAGAAATAGATTCCTTAAAAAATTTACAACACCATTAAGTAAACGTAGGCTCGAAGTAACGGAAACTACCAAAACCTGAAGTACCTACTAAAGTACTATCAGCAGCTGATACTGTAGTTAGTAAAAGCTCACCCGAAGAAATGTTACCATATATAAAAGTGCTATCAGTTTTTATACTAGTAATAACTTCAAATTTTTCATCTGGGGATGTAAAGAAAAAACTTTTATTCTGATATTGAAAATTGGTATTATCTAAATAATCTTCTTCCAATTGTAAAGGTGCAGTATTTCCATCTACACTAAGATTTATTTTGTAATTATTAGCTGATAATTCTTGCGATGTTAGAATATTATTAAATCTTGTAATAAAAAACTTTACAGTACTTTCACTTTCATTTTGGATTTCTGCATCTTGAGTTATAAAAATTTTATCAGGTACCGGGTCTTTGACATTAATAACAAAACCTTCTCTAGATCTAAATAAATCACCACTACTTGTCGCGACTACTAATGTAACTTGAAAATTACCAGAAGTTTTATACGTATGAAATGCTGAAAGATTATTTTCTATAATGGTACCATCGCCAAAATCTATAAAAAAATTAGTATCTGAAATTATGGGATCAGCAGTTATAAAATCAGGTACAGCATATATACCACCTAAGTTACCTGAATATATGGTACTACTAAGATCAGTGCTATTAGATGAACCACCTAATACTTTATCAAAATTTCTATTAAATATATCTAGCGGTATAACTATACCTGACAACGAACTATAATCTTTATTAAAACTGTAATTCATTTTATGCGTTCTCTACAATAATATTAGATAGTATGGTTTTATTTGAAAGGTAAGGGTACTTAAAGAATGGTAATTTAATATCACTACCAATTATATGTATATCATTATCAGGATATATTGGGTTATAAACGACAAGACTAATTCCTTCAACTTCATTAACTTGGACATTATTAACAATTCGTCTTGTTCGTATATCTTCAATACCTTCAATATTGAAAATTTGATTACTTATTTCTTTTAAACTTACTAAACTACCTAAATTTAAAGAATCGAAATAATTAATAAATATATTATTAATTCTTTCTTTTGTTGCTTCTGTGCTTGAATTACTTAATACGTTTCTCTTTATAACTAAAAAAGACTCATTGTTTATATCTTTAGTAATAATTTCATTTTCCCCGGTTCTAGCTCCTAAACTAAACGAAGTGTATACCGGGTCAACAGGGACAATATTAATATTAGCCTGTTGTTGCTCTTTAAATGAATTTATAATTGATGATTTTTGAGAGGTTGAAACAAAATTAAGATTATCATTTTCATCAACATTGTTAAATTTAGATACTAAAAATAAATAAACGTTATTAATTTGATTTATAGAATTAAAATTTACCTGGTTAAAAAGAACTCTACTATCATCATTTGGTTTATTTAAACCGATATTTAAAAAATAATTTAAATACTGATCAACATAATCATCATTATTAACTACATTAAATGATTTCAAAACTTGTGAAAAATTAGTAGAAAGAAAATCATTATAATCTTTCAAGGTTATAATTCTGTTTTGTAATTGGAAATTTTTAGCAGCATTATTTCTAATAGTTTCCGTATCTTCTTTTTCTACCGGTGGTGTTGATTGTAAGCTGTTCGAAAAACTTAAATACTGAAGTTGCTGCGTAGTTAAAAAATTAAATGTATTGTTATATATATCTTGACTAATTTGATTGAATCTAGGTGTTGTATATAAAATTAATTTATTACCATCTAATACTCCCGGCGATATAACCCCTGCTTCGCCTGAACTTTGTATATAATATATAAAAATACTATCACCTTCATTAAGTTTTTTACCAAATACCCCATTACCAAATTTAAATTCGTAAAGACCGTTTTCATTTAATCGTTTTTCAAATACAGTTGAATCTGAATTTTCTAAAAATAAACTAGACGTTTCAGTATATTCAAAAGTTTTTTTAGTATCAGCATCCTGAACATATACACCAATAGAGCTACTATCTATATTAATTTTTAAATTATCGTCGTTGCTCCGTACTGCTAAAATTACAGATTCAAAATCTTCTCCTAATGCAGTTATTTCAGGGTACTCAAAATATTGACCCTCTCTTAAAATATTTTCACTTGAAAAATTCTTTAAATTTTGATCACCTGGTACTGTCTTGTTAAAAGTACTATCACTAATAAATGAATAATATAACCCTCCAGTCACAAAATAGCTATACCGTTTAATTGTATACGCGTCTTGTGGTAATAAACTTGTTGCTTTTAAATTAAATGAAAGTAATGAAGTTTGGTAACCTTTTGGCTTATAATCAATCAATTTAACGATTCTGTTCATATTTTCATATATACTAGTATCAGTAAACATCGACTCAGCAGACGTTTGATTAAGATAAAATAAAAGTAAATGGTAACTATAAGCAATAACGTCAATTATAGATGACATATTACTACCTTCAAAAGACTGGTCAGTGTACACCTCCCCTTGATTCAATCTTGTTTGAATTAGTTCTTTTAGTGATTTTGCATCAAAAGCAGTATAACTATCTCTTGATAGACTAAAATCAGTTAAATTTTCCTTCGCCATAAATATATTTAATTAATAACTATAAAAACCAGATTTGTTTAATCTACCTTTTAAATTTAGAGGATTATTATTGAATTCGGGTATATTAATTACTAGATTTAATTCATATTCCCCTACTTCGATATCTGCTATAACTTCAATCTCAGTTATTTGTATTCTTGGTTCAAAACCAACAAAAGAATTACTTATAGTCTCACCTATAACTGTAGCTCTTGCTTTTGATACAGGTAAGAATAATAGATCTCCAAAGTTCATACCAAATTCTGGGTTAAGTATTTTTTGCCCCGGAAAGGTAGTTATTAAATTAATTAATGAATTTTTTATAGCTTCAAAGTTAACTGATGTATTTAAATCTTTTAAATTTTCTGGGCTGTTTAATTGGTCTCCTTTTACTATACCTACATTTACATTTAAGTCAATGTCTCTATAAAGTATATCATCAGTCTGATTTTTTATAGGTTCTAAAATATTTAGTTTTATAGGCATATAGATATTTAGTAAAAGTTATTATGTACTAATAAAATTATATAAAGTATTATTTTTATCAATCAAATTAAATACAAAATTATCGTTGTTAGTTTTTTGACCGTTAATAGCTTTTAACTCCAATGATGTTAAGTCTGAAATTAATTTTATAGCAACTAAATTAACAGTAGTTAAACCTCCATTTTCATAATGTAATTTTATTGAACCGGTTGAAGATATTGCATCATTAAATGAAGTATAAGTATGGTTAAAATTACTTAAGTTAAGTGTATTATCAGATATTTGAAACTTTGAATATACTGTATCAGTATTATCATCACCATAATCTATCTCCGCTTTATACAAACTCATACTGGCTGATAATTGTATAACATTTTGTAAATCAAAATTTATATCAGTTGTACCGGAGTAGGCAAAAGTAACCGTTCTAGAGAAATCATCTTCTGGAAATGATAATGATGGTAAAGTTAAATCCCCTGAACCTGATAAAAAGTTGAACGTATCTGATAATTGAGCTGCATTTATAACTGCATTTCTTGTACTTACAATAGCTGAATTATTAAAATTTGTAAAAAGGTCATTAACAATAATAGAAATTTTATTATTAATTAATTTATAATTAAAATAATGTATTATTAGTGATTCGTTTTGATTTAAGAAAGTGGTTGTTAAAATATAAGAATTATCGTAACTGTTATATTTTAAATCACTATTAACTAGTCTATCAATTGTTACACTAGCATCAGGTGAATTAAAATTGAATGTATTTAAAAAGTAAGAAGATGTTTCTGTATTTCTGGTGCTTATCTCATCTATAGTTTTCTTTTGAGTGTCAAACTTATATAATTCGTAACGAAATGTATTTGAATTACTTGAGCCTGATAAACTTATATTAAATTTATATATTGAACCGTTATTATAACAATCTTTCGTAATAAAAGCAAAACTAGGCTGGGTTAGATCTTTTTTAATTATTAAAGGAGAAATTATTTGTTCTATATAGTTACCGTTATAATTAAAAGCATCAACAATTGAAAATGAACTTAAATCTATACTATATGTATCATCATAAACATTAATATCTAAGATATCAGAACTAGTAATCTGATTATATAAAGTACTATTATGTGTAAATTTATTATATATAGTATTAAAGTTTGAACTAGATAACGGTTTCAATATTTTTGTTACTGCATCTTTCACATATATTGACTTAAAACTATTAATTTTATTACTAAAACCTGATAGTTGTTCAACAACTCCGTATCGATTTTCAGAAATATCAATTGTATTACCTGATTCAAATATAGCATTTTGAACGATATCTATATCAGCTGTATTTCTGATTACACCTTTATTAGGTATCACTTGTATATACTCATTACCGTAAATATCAGTTTCAATTTTATCTATTGAACCATAATTAATTAGATCATTAACTGAATTTGGGAATTGACCGCTATTATTAATATTGATACGTTTATTTTCTATTGATTGATATGAATGAAAATAGTGATTTCTTTCATTAGCTTTAACCGTATTACGTGAAGAGGAAGAGGAAATATTCTTATAACTATTATTATTAAAATAGAAGTTAAAGGGGTTTTTTCTTTTTGTGTTACTTAGGTTTACAACGTCACCATATTGATCGGGGTCTGGAAAAACATATACATAATTATCAATTAATTTAGATTTTATTTTTCTTATGTATTCACCGTCTACTTTTAAAATGGAAAATTTAGTAGGGTTAAAAAACAAACCAATATTTCTTTCAAAATTACTTGGTATTTTTTCTTTAGCCATTACTGAAGGAAAGTTAATATTAAATAAATTTTTTGCTTTATTTTTGGCTTCAAACAATTTACCTGAAACAAATTCAGTACCAGTATTGCTCAAATAATAATAATCAGTACCTACTAAATGTTCCGATAATTCAGCTTCAAAAAGAACTCTATAAGTGTCTTTACTATTTGTTATTTTATAATCTATAAAATCATCTCGACGCAATAGACTTGTATTAGCTTCATTAAACTCTACTACTAATTTATATGGGTTTAATTCGGTAAGAGTAATTTTATTGTTATTTAGCACCTCTACTAATGCTTGATCAATATCTAAAAATGAATTTACATTTATATCATTAACAATATACGTTTCGTTTGCTTCTACAGACAGTGGGTTAACATCAAAATAATCGTTAAATGTATCATAACCTAATTCTACATTAATTCTTAAAGATGACAATGAAACAACATCTCCGGTGTAATCAGGACTATTAAAAAAATTAGTAATGTTATTTCTAATTTGATCTTTAACACTTATATTACTGCCTTTACCTTGTTTTTCTCTTAACTCTCTCTGAAACGTATTTCTTTTTTCTCTATAGTAATCTAAAATTTCTACTATTTTTGCTCTATAAAACGGTATTATCTTAGTTAAAGAATCTTGATTATAAAAATCAATAGTATTGAAGAATCTTCTTTGTTCTTGTGTAGAATATTTTAAAGTTAAATCATTGAAGAAATTTAGATAAATTGATCTTATATTAACTGAGTTGTTTTTATTATTATTGAAATCAGTTTCTTTCCACTTTTCTAAGTATTTTTTATATTGATTGAAATTTTCCAAATCATTAGTATCAATAACTTTTACATAATTTAAATACTCAATAAAATTAAATGGGCTACCAACGTCAAATTTATCGTCAGATAAAGTATTAGTTATACTATTATTAACAACATACTCTGTGAATTTTATCATACTATAATATTTAATAAAGGTTAATAACTATCAAATTAAGTAAACCCTCCACCATAATTAGCTGAAGTATTTCCTGTATATGTTTGAGCGTTAGTGGGTGCTCCATAGGTAGCTTCACTTGACAATGTTTTAGCATATGTTTCGTTAATAGTTATACCACTTTTTTGAGTATTAAATTGCGGGGTAGCAGTAACTCTTTGCTCACCATTAATACCACTATTTTTAGCTGAATTACGTACACTTTCATTACTATCAGTCAAAGTTAAAGGTAGATTATTAAATGTATGAGTATGGGGGTAAGTTGCAATTGTATCAGCTATCGGTATACCGGTTTGTGTACCACCGTACACTGGTACAGTGGCTGAACCAGCATTATCGGTCCAAAAATAATTTACAAACCCAATAATAGCTCCTTGTACGGTTTGACCTAATACTTGCGTAGTATTAGTTACTTGCGTTTCTGCTGGTGCGGTTACATGTTGTAGGTAAGTTTCCCCTTCTACCGATAACCCACCACCAATTATTACGTTCTTATTCACCCCAAGACTACTATCTATTAAAACCTGTCTTTGTCTTTTATTACGTAGTTTTAAAATTTCTGCACTTATATTAATAACTTTAGCATCTAAATTAATTTCATTTTCAGAACCAATATTAACTTGTTGACCAGCTATATTAGTTATTGAGCCTGATATATTTGTCGGTCCGTATGACTTTAAATTAATACCACCAGCTCCGACCATTACATTATATCTATTATTAACGTTTAAATTATATGTTCCTCCTGGTAAATCCTGAACATCGACGTATTCTAATAAAGGACCTGAATTACTATTTGTATATGTACTTTTACTACTGACTAATACTTCATTATTTACTAACTTACCAATAGGGTCAAATCTAATACTACCATAATCATTCATTACAGTACCAATATTTTCTAATTTATTTTTACTAATCTCAATAATTTCACTACCACCAAGCCCGAAATCTCTTTCTTTAATCATTAAATCAGCTTGAACTTTTATTATTTCTTCACTTAAATTTTTGTCTTCTGATTTCCAATTACCGTCTTGAGTTGATGGACTCTTACCTTTTCCGTTACTGAACGTATTACCTGATTCACCAGGCCAAGCATCATCAGTAGTACCTATATTGGAACTGGGTGCGGGTTTAGGGTCGGTACCTGTTGCTAATACTCTAAGGTTATTATCATAATAAGGAGCTAGACCACCGTTAAAAGTCCCTGATATATTTAATTCAGGAAAACCAGAACCAAGAAATGTATTTATATTGTTTAAAGCTAAATATTCTTTAGATGTTGTTACAGGGAAATTAGCAAACGATCCAGCTCTTTCCTGATCAATACTATTAAGTCTTAAAATAATATCACCGTTGGATGTAATATTATTATTTCCAGTTCTTTTTATATCAAACAATTGTTTCATATCTTGTATTACACCAAAAGCTTGCTTCCATTCATCAAAGAATGCATCGTTCAAATTACCAATTTTTTTATACTTATCACGTAAAACAATTTCATCATAATTTTTACCAGTAAATTCATTTTTAAATCCTTTAACAGTGTTGAATTCATCATTAATAACAAGCTTTTGATTATTTTTAGTAGCTAGTTCTGAATTGGTATTATTATTAAACTCTTTAAAGGAACCTGAATAATGGGTTAATTTTATTTTTTCATTATGATCAGTATTGTTAATTTCAAAAGTACCCCCTTTTTGATTTAGAACATATTTGTTCCTATAAGTTTTTACGTTATAATCTTCTTCAGTAGAACTACTATCATAATTTTCATATTTTCCAGGGTAATCTACCTCACTGTCGTATATACCCTGCCAATCCTCTTTACCAAATGATGTGCCTATTAAGACAGGAAACTGAGTATTACCATCTCTGAAAAATACATAAACATGAGCACCGACGCTTGGAATTCCAAATGAGCCTTTTGCTTTATTAGAGTAAGTATTAGGTTTATAGTTAAAAGAGTATGGATTTATATTATTAACATTATTACTATTATCACTAAAAGCATCACTTAATCTAAACATACTTTGATCATATATTTCTCCAGTCGAAGCTGAACCATCTGCACTTAAATTAGCAAAAGAATTGGTATCAGATACAGTTGCTTTATTAGTATAATTATTATATCGCTTAGATGTATTTTCACTTGTTAGTGGGCAACTAACTTCAGCCCATGGTAAAATCGTCTTAAGTTTGGCCATTATAGGTTGTAATTGACCATCGATTGACTTAAAGTATTTATCTGTATTATCTTGTACCCAATTTTCATATACAGTAGGAGATAAATGAGGTACAAATACTTTAACCCTACCTCTTTTTTTAGGGTCATTATTTTGAACTACTATACCCAAATATATACTATTAAATTCTTTTTCCATATTATCTTTATATTTAAATTAAATATCGCTCATTACAATGTTATAGTTTATTTTATACTGGTCTTATTACCCCTTGTAATCGATCTTCTATACCAATTATTTCTTTGGTATCTGGGTCTATTATATCTACAAATCTTTGAGATGGTACAGGGTCAATATTATCAGCAACTTTAAATTCATCATTAAATGTTTCTAGATAATTTAACGTTTGTTCTTCTTTGTTAAATCTATTCACTATATCAACATTTCTTGCAATTGGTGGTACAACTTTAGTTATATTAGTAAGCTTAAACTGCTGACCAGCGATTGTATCCTTTGAAATTGAAGCTTCATCTATAATATTTTTATCAAAAAACGAAAAATTTGGATTAAATGTACTTACAAAACTATCAACACTATTATTAGATATATCGGTTATCTGAGTATCAAATATAGAATTTTCAGAAATACTATTGAACGATAAATTAAAAATTTTATCTTTATATTGTTGTGTTAAATTATTAACAAATCCTAACTGTTTATCGGGGCTAAATGTAAAATCTCGTATTTGGGTATTTGAAAGGTTGCTAATATCACTAATAGCATTAAGTGAACTTTTACCTGCAATTATACCTGCTTCAATTTCACTACCAATATCATCTAATTGGCTATCCAAAGCAGCATTTAATTTATCTCCTAATGAAATATCATCCAAACTAAGCTTATTATATTTACCGATAATAGTTTTAGTAAATTTATTTAAATTCACCCCTATATTTTCATCAATTAAACCGTATAGGGAATTTAAATTTAAATTAGCTAAAGATGGAAATGGTAAACCTTTTAAACCATTAGCAAAATTTATTCCCCCAGTTAATTTTGATAGATTTAAATTTAAACTCGACCCTATTAAACCTTGAATATTACCAAGTAAATTACCTGTAGCTTGACTTATTAAGCTAGTTTTAACCATACTGGAAAGATTTTGTAGTTTAGAAGCAGCTATACTTTTTAAATTATTGGTAATATTACCAATAATACTATTAAAATTTATATTAAGTCCGAACGCCATATATATATATATTTACTTGATATATCATTTTCTGTCTATATAATTATAGTATGTTAGTATCTCATGAAAGCCCGATTAGTATTTTAGATAAATCTAAGTTGTATAATGATTACGATTATGCTTTAGTACATTTATTTGAAACCCATCCTAAGTATTATGACTATTTTAAGAATAGTGTAAAAATAGGTAGAGAAGTTCTCTTAGATAATAGTATTTTTGAACTTGGGGAATCTTTTGAACCAGGTAAATTTGCTAAATATGTAAAGGAACTTAGACCTTCTTATTATATTGTACCTGATGTTTTAGAAGATGGTTATGCAACTATAAAAAGTTTCCATGAGTTTACTAATAAGTATACACAGCTACCTGGTTTAAAGATAGGAGCAGTTCAAGGTAAGACATACGATGAAATAGTAGATTGTTATACTTATATGTCAGAAAATGCTGATTATATTGCAATTAGTTTTGACTTTAGCTACTATATAGTTACTGGTAAAGGTAAATCAAAACTAGAAAGATGGTGCGATGGTCGTCGTAGATTAATAGAACAATTAAAGAAAGATGGTATTTGGAATAATCAGAAACCTCACCATCTATTAGGTTGTTCATTTGCAAAAGAGTTTAAAAACTATGTAGGTGATAAAACTATTAGGTCAGTAGATACCTCTAACCCAGTGGTTGCTGGTATTAAGGAACTTAGATATACTGGTAATCTAGGATTAAATGAGAAACCTTCAATTATGTTAGCTGATTTAATTGATCATAAGGTTACAGATACACAGATGGAAGACATAGAATATAACGTTAACAGTTTTAAAGATATAATTGGTCATGGTTATTAGTTTTACAGGAGCTCAAAGTACAGGTAAATCTACTTTACTTGCTAAATTACAAACTAATGAAAGATTTCGTAAGTTTAACTTTGTACCGGAAATAACTAGAGGTTTAAAAAAGAAATATAAACTAGATATTAATGAAAATGGGGACGAATTTACTCAACTTTTAACTGTTAATAGTCATATGTATAATTATTTTGACTTTAAAGGTAAAGATGTAGTATTAGATAGATGTATTTTAGATGGATTTATATATACTACATATCAATATCATATGAAAAAGGTATCTAAAGAGGTGTATAATTATAGTGAGTATCTCTTTAAGAAATTGATTGGTGAATTGGATATTATACTATATACAGAACCTGATATCCCCTTAGTTGATGATGGTGAGCGTAGTGTAAATAAAGAGTTTCGTGATATTATAGTTAACTTATTTGAAGAAGCAATTGACCATTATAATATTAATGTAATTAGGTTAAGTGGTTCAGTTGATAATCGTATGAAAACAATTTATAATATAGTAGATAATTATGGCAAATAAAGAATTAGATAATAGTAGAATTAGTAAGCATTTAGGTCAAACGTCTCAATATAAGAGTGCGTATGATTCTGGGTTGCTTGTAAGAGAACCTCGTAGTAATAATCGAGTATATTTAAATATATTCGATGATGATTTACCTTTCGTAGGATCTGATACGTGGAATGCATATGAATGTTCATTCCTTCTAGATAATGGACGCCCTGTAACTGGTGTTGTAAAGTGTATTTACTCTTGTAGTAGTAAGTATATCGTTGAAAGTAAGAGTATTAAATTATACTTTAATTCTTTTAATATGACTAAAATGGCAGCTGATAAAGATAAAGCTGTTCTTGCATTTGAAAATACTGCAAGTAAAGATCTAAGTAGAATATTACAGACCGATGTACAAGTTAAATTCCAAGATGGTCATCAGGTTAATGAGAAGGTTGATAGTCCTAATAGAGAATGGGATATTGATGATTACCATAATGTAGATTTACTCAATGATGATAAAGATTTTGTATATACTCAATATACAGAAGATCCTGGTTTATTAGAAGGTGTTATTCGTGAAAGAGATTTAGAGCAAAAGTTTTATTCTGGTCTATTAAAAAGTAATTGCCGTGTTACATCACAGCCTGATTGGGGGGATGTATTTATATATATTAAATCAAAGACTGCTATTGATGCCCATAGTATTAAGAATTATGTCGTATCATATAGAGATGAGTGCCATTTTCATGAAGAGATATGTGAGTGTTTCTATAAAAGATTAAAAGATGCTTTCGATCCATCTGAGCTACTAGTAATGTGCTTATATGCTCGTAGAGGGGGTATCGATATTAACCCTGTTAGAGCTTCAAGTCAAGATCTAATTGAGAAGTATGCTGCTAATCTTATTGATCCAGAAGCTGTCCACATTAAAACGTCAAAGCAATAATGAATGAATATATAATGTGGACTATAGTATGTTGTGTAATATGCTATACTGTTTATGTATCTTTTTATGATTGACAAAAAGAGACCTGGCTCGTAATGAACCAGGTCTCAAGCTGTTAGTATCTTATATTAAGATTAGCCGAAGTACACCGAGTTAGTACCTGGTGTGAACGCTTCGCCGAGTCCCTTTACAATGATAACGTGGTAATAGAGATTTGCTCCGAAGATATTGTCTACGACACCATAACGTGTAAGCAAGCCTACACGTGGCGCGAAGTCATTAGGACCAATTGTTCTCTGAACCATAACTGGAATGTATGGACAGTAGATGATACCAGTGTCATAAAACTCTGGACCCTTGTAACCAAGTAATGCATATTCAGGGGCATCATTCGCAGAAACGTTAAGACTGTTACCAATCTTTTGACCCTCTGTGCGTGTGTCTCTGTATACATTGAAACGACCACCAAGATTACCGATCTTTGCAACGCCTACAGGTTGTGTATTGACATTACCTTGGACTGGTACCCACTGGAATTCAGGGAGCATTTCCAAGATAGCGCAAACACGAGGTGTTGCAACGATGAAGTTAGCTGCACCACGGCGATTTCTCACTGCGATACGGTTAGCTTCTACGATTAATCTTTGATAGAAGTCGCGGTTACGTTCTACTAGCCAACGGCCATCTGCAGAAGCAGGGCTCCATGTAGAGTACCCAATTCCGGTACCTGCATTAAGAGCAACCTGAATCATTCTCATAAGCATTTCACGGTCGATTTCGGCCTGAATTTCATACGACATAGCGTTTGTCAATTCAGTATCAATATCGATACCATTCATATTCTTAAGATCCTGTTCAAGTTCAACTGACCAACGTGCGCCTAAGCGACGTGTACCAGCTTCAACTGCTGTCTTTTCGAAAGAAACTTCCATAGTAGGGATATTACCCGTTACTTCGAAGTTTCTAAGAAGAGCAGCTACACCATCATCATTACTGCTGATTGCAAATTCTGAGTTACCAGAAAGATAACCAGCAGATGTACCGGTGTAATTAGTTATAAGCTCTTGGTAACCAGCTTCTTTATTAGCAGCAGTTGCTAATGCATTAACCTGGCCAGATGGAGAGTTACCAGCTGCTGACTTACCATCGATGCCATCACCAAGTGTTTCACCTGAGTAACGATAACGAAGAGCAAATGCAAGGCCAACTGGACCCGCCATTGGTTGAACACCAACGATTTCATTTGTAATTAACTCGGGAAAAGTACGACGAATCATTGGGATAAGAATCTTTGGAAGACGGAAGTCATTCGTTGCGTATGTATCTTGTCCGGGTGTGCCACTAGTGACAGAACCAGCACCGATAGATGTAGCAGAACCTAGTGCACCAGCACGACCAGCAGAATTTGCATTTGTTGGTACGTAGTTGGGTCCAGCTTCTTTAATACACCAAGCTTCTTGATTTTCAAGTAGCATAGCAGTATTTAAACGAGTATGACTATCTTCAATCGCAGCAACACTCTTTGAAGTGTAGTCCAGAACTGGAGCCCACTTTTCAAGTAGTTGCGACGCACGATTCTCATCGATATAAGCCTGTGAAGGTCTTATTGAATTCATAATTTGTATTTTTCCTTTATATTCGACCCCAAGGTTTTAAAAAACCAGGAAACTCAGGAATACCTAAACAATATAGGAAATTCTAGTACTTTGATAATTCGTCCATATATGGGCTATTTACGCTTTCACTAACAATCTCTTGTGTAGTGTCTTCGTAAATGACTCTATCGACATCTTCTCTGGTACTTAAAGCTTCTTCTTTCAAAGTCTCGAGTCTATTGCTTTCTTTCTTCTTAAAGAGCTTCAATGCATAATCAAAGTTTTCAGCAATGAACTCAGAGTCCTTACCTTTTAATACTTTGTTTATATATTGCCTTGTTCTTTTATCAAGTCCTGTAGTTTTTTGTTCAAGTACTAAACCAGCTTTAACTGTATCTAATTCTTCTTTCAAAACTGCATTTTCTTCTGCAACAGACTCAAGCTTCTTTGAAGCTTCATTTATTTGATTATGACCGTCCATAACGGCCTCTTTAATGCTTTCTTTTTCTAAAGCACTATCAACTGCTAGATGGCTTCTTAGGCCCTCTAAAATTTTCTTAGCTTTTGTATTCTTTACTGCTTCTTGAACACTTTCAACTGGAATTTTCTCTTCCAGGTAAACATCTAAATAATCTGAAATACTTTCAATCAATTGTGTTTGAAAACCTTCAGCTTCATTATTTAAAGCTCCTTCGTATTTTTCAATAACAATCTTTAACTTATTAGCTCTATCACTATCAATAGCTTCTACAACTTTTTTAAGTTTCTTAGAGTGGTCTTCATCAATTTTGACCACTAACTCGTTAAGCTTCTCTGTATAAAGTTCGTCTTGTTCATTAAGAGCGTTTTCTATATGTATCTCAACCTTGTCGTTAAGCTTCTGTTCAAAAACGTTCTCAATTTCAGATAACACTTCGTCGTTAAGTGCTCCATTAGTTGCTTCAGATAAAATTTGTTTAATGTCCATAATTAGAATATATTTATATTATTATTTAATATCTTTTGTTCCATTTTCTTGTTAATAGCGTTAGATAAATCGGTACTAGCTTTTTTATAGTTACGATTCATTACGTTACCGATAAATTTTTTTAAATTTGTTTTAATTTCTTTCATATTATTAAAGGCTTCTAAGGAATTTGATGATATTATCTTTTAAAAATTGATCTTTATTTTTTAAAGGCATAGTAGAAATATTATTTTCAAATTTATCATACATTTCTTCGAACTGTCCATATTTATTTACTACGTATTGTTTACTTTCCAAGATGCCATTAACAAAAGCTTTCGGAAAAGATGGATCTGCTACACAATCAATAGCTACAAGCTTAAAGTCTTTAACTCTATTAACACCATCTGAACCTGATTCTGGTATAAGTTGACCAAGAGCTCTAGAACTCATACCAACTCTCACACCATCATTAATAAGACTTCTTACGATTAAACCTGTTGGTGTTGATAATACTTTACTTTTACCGTAAAAAACATTACCATCTTGAGTCATTTCAGTTACTAAGTGACAAGCCCTTTCAAGGTCAACATCAGCTGTAGATGGATGGTTTAATTCTCCCATCGCTCTACCAGTCTTCACCATTAAATTTTCATAACGTTTCGTTTCACGGACCATTTCTTCTAATGGGTATATTCTATTGTTACGGTTAACACCTTCGGCCATCATATATGGACCCTTAATGAAGAAGTTTTGTTTGTCTTTTGAATTACCTTCTTCAACGATATATTCAAATTCCTCTTTGGGAGCTGGTGTTTCTACTATAAGGCTTAAACTCATATTATTATTTATCGTAAAGTTACCAATTTTACACTGTTATTTCTTCTCCTGGCTCTTTACCAGTTAAAAGTGTATAAAATGGACCATAAATATCTTCTTCATATTTTTCAATATCTAAGCTATAGCTGTTGCAGGCATCTGATAAACTATCAAACCAAGTCCAACCGCTAACTGGGTATGAATATGATTCATGGTTAGCTCTAAGTAGTGCATTACCATCAGGAAATTTTATTGCTTTTTTAGCATGAAATAACATTATTCTACCTGTCCTTGTACTAGGGCCATCTTTCATATAAAACCCTTCAAATGTAGTTAAACTAATAGTTTCTGTGCTCATGATATTATATATAAATTAATGTGTTACAGTCCAGCCTTTATCTGTTGCAATAGCTTCTACTTCAGCTGGTATAGCATCAGCATAATTATTGTTAGTTAAAGTTATGGTAAATGAACCAGTTTTAAGATATCTAAATATATTTTCTATATTAGCTAAGTCTAGTGGACAATATCTTAGACTAATATTTTGACTAAAGCCTGTTTGATCAGATGATAATCCTGGGAATTCAAAACTAGCAACATTATAAGCGTTACTAAACAAACCAGAATAATCCCCACTATCATTAGCAGCATTAAAAGGTAATCCGATTACTTTACTTAGTAAATAATTTTGATAAAACATTTGATAATACTCACCATTTCCAAAAGTTTCATCGACATCAAACCCTGAAAATGTAATAGTTTTTAAACTTCTATTACCGAACATCATTCTAAATATAGCGTTGCTATTAGTCATTGTATTGGGACTAAATTTTAAAATTGGATACTCTTTTATACAATAATTACTATTAAAGCCGTCTTGTAAATCAGTAATGTTTGTAAAATCTAAATAACCTTTTTCATAATACTCAGATGCAAAATATTGAGGACCACGGCCCATCCTCCAAGGGCCAACGCTATAAGTCCCGCAATCGGCTACGTTGTTTATTACATCTAAATCTAAACCTGTCCACGGTACTATTTGATTGACATCTCTACCACATTGAAACATATAACCTTCACAATTTATAGAACGTGGTTGTTTAGAAGCTGAAGGCATATCTAATAAATTCCAATCACTAAAATTTTCTAAACGTAAAGTATTATAAAGCATTAAATGTAATTCATCTGAAGACGAGGTAGTTATATTATTAGCTCTGAAATTTGTAGGTAGTCGTTTTAAATAATGGCAATCTTGAAACATTGATCTAACATGTATATGACTACCAGATGTTCTATTAGGTAGTTCAGGTATATAACATAAATGATAACAATATCTAAACATATATCTATAATCTTGCACATTGGCTAATTCAGCCTGCGTACCTTGTTTAGTAAATATACCTTCAGGTAAATATTCTAATTTAAAGCAGCTATCAAAACATAGATAAAAGCTACTAGAATTCCAGAACCAATACCTATCTGGGTCAGCAAAGTCATCTGGTAAATATCTTAACTTACTACACATTCTGAATGCTTCTTGATGACTTTCAGTAGTATCGACATGCATATATGGTACATTTACTATTTCTTGTAATGACTGCATACCTGAATATATCGCGTTCTGCCCCGTAGTTAACTTATTATTTGTTGTATTATATAAAGCAACTCTTTCACACATTTTATGTGGCCTGGCATTACCACCGATAGCATAATTTGTAGCGTTACCACTACTTATTTCCATATCTAGAATATTAGAACCGTTTCTAGTACTTTCACTTGTATAACCAGGTTCAAATGGACCGTCGATATTTGTTACAATACCAGTGAATTTATTATTACTATCAGTAGGGTAACCTGATAGAACTACTTGCCTGTAGCCTCTAAACTCAGTTGATGCTGGTAAGTTATCATAATTATAAACGTGAAAGTGGTCAGTATTTTGAGCTAATACTTCAGTAGTACCATCTCCCCAATCAACGGTAAATGTACCACTATTCTGAACATCACAATGTATAGCAACATTATTAACAGCAGATAAGGATGGGGCACCTGTTATTTGATTTGCTAAATATGTTTGATTACCTGGTTCTGGTTGAACTGCCACTAAAAATGTAAACATTTCTGTTACACCCGGTGCAGGTATAACTGCTAAGTCTAGAAACTCTGTAGGTCTTTTATAATAAAAATTAGCAACGTTAGTTGTCGATAATGGTGCTGGTCCTAATGTTCTTCCTATCATTGTAAATTACCTCCTAAAAACGCATAATTATCAGACTTAAAGAAAATATCTGCCTGTGCATATATAATACTCATTTGATTTCTATCTTGATAACTATATAGACCACTTAAACCTGTACCGGTACTGAATACAACTGGAGCAGCTCCTGCTTCTTTAATATATCTTGTAGCAAATCCGGATATTTGAGGAGTGACTGAAACAACAATTGAACCACTAGTAGTATCAAGTAATAATGTTTTACCATTATCTGATAACGATGGTGAAAAAGATCCAGTACATGTAAAAATGGAACCACCACCAACTTTAACCCCTTGTTCTGAGGTCATCACACAACTATTTATTATACCCTGAGAGCTTAAATTATTAACAAACGTCGTACATGCAGCACTAGACGTTATACCAGTGCCTATAATAAAAGAGGCTGCGTGAGCTGATAGAACTCTATTACTAATACCACCTAAAATACCTGAATCAGCTGCGCAGATATGATTCCCATTTCCTCCCCCTATGAATGAACGGCAACCAAACGCTAAACTACCTGAACCTACTACATTATTCTTACCCCCAGCTATAACAGACTCAATCGCGGGAGCGGTGATGCAATTTGTCCTACCACCACCAACTGTAGAGCAATTCGCGAGCGCGCGGTTAGCACTACCACCACCTATTACTGAAACGTACCCGGTGGATTGACCGTAAATACCACCACCTATAGTAGAGAAATTACCGCTGGCTAATTGATAATAGCCACCGCCGATGAATGCATTATTACCGGTAGCTCTACCATAATTACCACCAGCTATAGTAGTATAAGGACCAGTCGCATAATTACGATAACCTCCACCTACGGTTGAACGACTACCACCAGCTGTATTAAGATAACCACCACCTATACTTGATTGATTACCTGTAGCTGCATTTGATTGACCACCACCTATACTTGATTTAGCACCTGAAGCTGTGTTATTGATACCACCTACCACTGCTGCATTGACTCCATGGGCTTTATTCGCGAATCCTCCAATAATCTTACCAGCGGATAAATCACCAATAGATAAACTATTAGTAGTTGTATTCCCTTGAGTTGTAACTTGTTGCAATGAGGGGATTGTTTGAGCTGGTACTGATGTACAGACTGCTAAACCACCTGAAAATATACTATTAGCTGATAAACTTAATGAAGATAAACTACGCGTATTTAAACCAACACCATCTATAGGTGCAGTGTTGATACCTACATCGCCGCTTTGATCCATCTTAAATGAACCACCACCATCAGTCGCTATTTCAAATATATTTTCATCGCCATTGCCTGAACCTATATATTTTATGTCAATACCTACACTGTCTGCATCAGATGCAGCTCTAAATAAAGTTAAATCACTGCTATCACTTTCAGCTTTTATTAATATATCGTTACTATTCCTTTCTCCAAAATTAATACAACTACCAACATTAATACTACCAGTAGTTGTATTACCCTCATCGGTAACTGCTTGCAATGTAGGTATTGTTTGAGATGTACAAACTGCTAAACCACCTGAAAATACATTATTACCAACAATATCAGCTCCAGATAAATTACCGCTTGCTGATAAATTGCCTACAACCGTTACACTATCGGTAAATGTTGGTGATGCAAGATTAGCTTTTAAATTCAACGCAGACTGCTGAGCAGTTGAAACAGGTTTGTTAGCATCACTGGTATTGCAGACGTTAGCTAATCCTACCATTGATTGGGTAATACCTGATACAGTACCGATAAATTCTGTATTTATACCATCTGTAGATAGAGCAGGAGTAGTTAAACTACCACTAGATATATTACCATTAGCAGATATACTACCAGTAACATTAAAACCGGATAATTCGAACCCTATATCCAAAGTAGTAGCAGATAATAAATTTGTAGCAAGTATAGTATCAGCAATAATAGTATTGTTACTGCTTATTATATTTGTGGTAGTGTTACCATTATCGGTAACATCTTGTAAATTAATTAAAGTATCAGAATTAAAAATATCAATTAAGTTAGTTCCTCCAGATAATATATTACCATTAACGTTAAGAGTCCCATCCATTGTACCGCCAGCAGCGAATTGTTTTGCCACACTACCCCCGCCAGATGACATTTCAACGTAACGTTTTAATGAAACTATATCACCTTTTAATGCACTGCTGATTTCCTCCTGTAAAGACTCTTTTATTTGGGTAAGTTCGACATCTTGTATCTTTTCTTTTAAGATTGTTTTATATTCAACTACATCTTTATTATTAAAAGCAGCTAATAATTCATCATACTTTTTACTTTCCTCTTCAGATAAATTTTTAAACTTACTATCGATACCCTTAAACTCTTCATTAATAAATTTTTTAAGTTCTTCATTCTTTAAAACTAATTCATCCTGTTCTAATAGTTTTTCTTTTAAAGAATTTAAGTCTTCAAATTTTTTATTTGTTGTGCTATTATTTTCTTTTAATTTTTCTTTTATAGAATTTAATTCTAAAAAATTATGTGTGATTTTTTTATCACTAGATATAATTTTATTTGTATACTCTTTGGTTATACCATCTAAAAATAAACTTACACTACTATCGATTTCATTTATCTTGGTTTCTAAAATATTATCGATATTTTTTTTACTGAAATCTTCTACACCTTGAAGTTCAGATTGAAGCACTATAAACTTTTCGTTTAAATCATCAGTTATTTTTTCTAACTTTTCTTCAACTATTACTTTTTTTTTATCTTCTAACTTTTCGAAAAATAAATCTAACTTGTTAGATATATCATCTTTTAAAGATACAATCTTTTCTTCAAATTGTTCTTCTAGTTCGTGAAGAAAAACCAATTTATTATTGACATGGTGTTCAATAATATTTTCATAATTAACCTCTACATTATCTGAAGTTTCATCTTCAACTTCTCTATCTTCAACTTCACTTTCTTCTATGGTTATTTTTTCATCTGGTATGGTTCTAATAAAATATATATTTTCTTTATTCAATTCAACATATGTTGAACCATTATCTACTAAAATAGCTTCTGCAGAATACTTTTTACCTTCAATATTAATTTCAAGTAAAACTTTTGGCCCTAATTCTGAATCTCCAACCTTTTCTAAAACTAATTTTTGATCGTTTATAGTACACTCATATACATCAAAGAATAATTCTTTTTTTGTATTAATAGAAATAATATTTTCTTCAATAGTATTTGAATAAATTAAATCTATATCAATATTATTGACTTGACACTCTGCAGGCATATAGGATATTTAGGTCAAAATACGTATTATTCAATTATATGTTCAATTCTTTTTCTGTTATGATTAAAAACTTACAACCTTTTTTCTTTGACCATTCATTTGCAGCTTTCCATTTAGCTGTATTTTGAACATACATCTTTTGTTCGTATATAATTGTCTTTTGTTTTTTAAATTTGGTTTTAACTGGTCTCAAAGTCTGTTTACTTGGTTTAATCTCTATTAAAAACTTATTTTTATTACCATTCTTATCTCTAAATACGATATAATTATCAACAAAATATCTATGAACTTTACCATCTAAAGGGTTTAAATATGGTATAATAATATTTTCACTACCCCAAACTAATATATTTTCATTTAAGTCTGCCCATCTAAAAAATTTTAACTCCCAACCGGATCGATATGTAGGGTTACCTTTACCTATATATTTTTGTGAATTGATAGGTTTAAAAATGCCTTGACGAAATTTTTTATTCTTTTTAATAAATATAGTTATGACATTTGAAGAGAAAATCATTAAGAATAGTGAAATTAGACAAAAAAATTTAATGCGACCTGCTAAAATTGCATTCGAAAAACCTGATACCGGGGTAACTATAAACAAAAAAGGTGCATTTTTTTTAATTAAAGACTCTGCTGATATAACTGTAAAGTATTTACCTTTATTATCATATGGTAGTTTTAAAAACCCAATAGCAGATTTAAAAGGTAAATTTACCCAATCAGAAATTATTGATTTTGTTGGTAGAGCTAAAGAAGAAAGTTACACAAATCAATTATTAAGTGTAATACTAACTGATATTGGTTGTACGCAACCTATAACCCAAATTGTTGATGATGAAACCTCGCAAGAATTAGATTTAACTATCAGTGACGATGAGGATGTTTATGGGGATTATGAAACAGAAGAAGAACTGTCAGTTAAGACATCTACATCTAGTAGTAAAGTAATTGATGTAGAAGATGCTAGTATAGTTATTCAAAAGCTTATTGAAGTCTTTAACGCTAAATAATTAACCAACAAAGAATAAAGGTGGGTCTGAATCTCCTTGACCAGGAGCAGCTCCTGTCATTAACTGGGTTTCTAACTTTTCCTTCTCTGATAAACCTTGACTCATAAATTCTGATGCATTTAAACTACCTCCACCAAAAAGAGTAACGTTACCATATTTGCCTCTAATATTAGCAACTGACATTTTAGTTAACGCTAAGGCATATTGATATACCCATAACTCTTTTAATATATCTCTAATTGGTCGCTCAACGTAGCAAGATACGACCCCGTAAAATCTAACGTTACTATTACTTGCGTTAGGTTGAGGAAACATTCTTAAAATTTGTGTTCTTTCATCAAATGCATATGAACGTTTTGTTGCTAGCATTTTTTCTCTTGTTTCTAACCAATTTTTTAAAGTATACCAACTAATTAAATCAAAACCATAATTACCCATTGCATAACTAAAATATGTCTGTTGAGCTAGGGTTTGTTCAATTGTAAACAATGTATTAATACCTGTGCTTGAACCTTCTTCAAAATCGGTAACAGCAATGACTTTTCTGTAATCCATTAAATCATAATCAAAACTATTGATTAATTGATCAGTCTCACTAACAATAGACCCTTGTCTAGTAATATTATTTTTAACTTGCGGTATAAATAAATCACTTATAGATGAGACTTCACTAATAATTTCACTATAGAAGTCTTCAGCAAAAATATCATTAGCTGATATTCCATCTTCTAATGCTGATGATAGACTTGAAATTGAACTGAATAATGAACCAGGTATGGTTGAGATAGCTGCGAAAACGGTTTCTTTAGTATTAATAGACTTAGTAAAGTCTTTATTTGGTGTTTTTAATTCTTTTTGTTCAGTAAAGGTTTCACTATTTTGCAAAGTAAAGAGGTCATCTATTTTTATACCATAATCTTTTTTATATAAATTACTATCAAATATTAGATATTCTTTTGTATAGCCTGCAAACTTACTAAAGTACTCAATAGCTATACTAATATTTTCATATAGCTGGTCTCTATGTATTTCAACATTAGTAAAAGGATAACCTAAAGATCTTAGTATCCTATCACCAAGTCTGTTAAAATTATCTACTCTAGAATTGAGATTGGTACTTTGAAACCCAGATATAGGAGCTATTTCACATTTCGACATCATAAATATTTAATAAAGTCATGCTAAGTTAATAAATAATTACATGGCAGTAGGCGACATTTCAATAACAGTAGTACCAGTTTTATCAACTGGTGGATCAGGTGATATAAATATTATACAAAATACAACATTATTGGCACAGTTTATAAATGAAAATAGACCTGCAAATCATATTGTGGATAAAGTAGATTTTAGAGGTCCACGACCAATAGCAATTTATAGGCAGACTTCTTAATTAATTAAGTTAGTTCCTCTGGCGGCGCTTCAGGTGCTGCAGCAGGCTCAACATCCACTTCTGCTGGGCCTCCTCCAAACTCAGGTGGGGTTTCTGCACTAATATCACCCGCCGGTGCACCTGCCTCACCAGCTGCTGCATCACCTGCAGGGGCTGCTTGTAAATCGTCTCTCCAATTTGGTCCACCGGTTCCAATTTGCTGTAACTCCCATTGTAGTTCAGCATCTTTACGTAAGAACTCTCTATTAGCTTTTACATCAACATCATTCCAACCAAGATAACGTTTTTGTGCATAAGTTGCTGCAACAAATTCATTTGACGCTAATGAATTAAAGTTTGTAGCTTTAAGTTCTAACTTCTGACTCTCTCTTAATTCATAAAAATTAGTCGGTACATTAAACTCTAAATGTATATTAGGAGCTTTAAGATCATACTCATCAAAGAACCCTTTTAATTTTAAATGAGTTATAAATCCATTTTTAAGACCTCCTGCAAATTGTTGCTGCATTCTAATAATAAATTTAGCAAACTTTAATTCTTCTCTTAGGATTTCATTTCCATCACTAAATTGGCTATCAGGATTTAATCTATTAAGAGGTACTTTTAATGCTTTATAAAGTTTATTAACAAAGTACATTAAGTCAGCTAACTCACCTAAATTAGCGCCTCCAGCTAGCTGTGTAACTGATGTACCTTCTGAACCAGCTCTTTTAGCAAACCAGAATGAATCAAGCATTGATTGAGGGTTAAACTTCTGAACTTGACCTGATTGATTAGAATCAAAAGTCTTTTTACTCCAATACTCTTGTATAAGCTTTCTTAGATATGCTTCTGCCTTAGGCGGTGCCATATTACCAACATCAACGTTAAATACTAAACGCTCCGGAGCTCTTACCAATCTATAAATTACAATAGCATCTTCAACTAATGATAATTGTCTGTATGACCTTCTAGCATTTTCAATAAATGGTAATCTAAATGTTTTATCTTGATTCCATATACCAGAATTAATATATGAAACTTGATTATCGTCCATTGGAATAAAATCAAACTTTTCTATTTTTTCAGGTTTATTAGGGTCAAATATAGGTTTACGTAGAATGTAACCTTTAATAATTAAATTTTGTATATTATCGTATATTGGGTCAATTAAATCACCGGGTAAAGCAACAGCTCCGAGAATGCCATCGTCTGTATAACCTTGATGTATAATGTGTTCGAAATAAAGCTCACCTTCAATTAATAATTGCCTAAAGTATTCAAAACCCTTCTTTTCAAAGTTAAAGTAATCAATATATTTTTCAAATTCATCTTTTATTTTTTGCTGCTTTTCTTCATCTATATCAGTATTTCTAAAAATTAAATTAATAATATTACCAGCATCATCTTTATTAATACACTCATCACATATTTCATCTAAAGCATCACTAATTTCAGAAAAAGCTGCCATTATGCGATAATCTCTTAATCTACCGCCTTTATTTTCTTCTATATTCGCATATACTAACGAACTATAATTACCATCAACACTTACCTGGCCTGCCCCAGTATTGTTAAATTCATTATTATAAAAAATTGAGTTTTTAGCTAAAGCTTCAACTCTTCGCATACCCGTTTCTTGGAATGTATCATACTTAGGATTTAAATCCCCTAAAACTTTATTAAAATCTACAGACTGATATGGTAGTTTATTAACAAGATTTTTTAGAAATCCAGATTGCCCTGATTGTTTTTGTTGGTCGGCCATTATTATTATTTAATACTTATTCTACTATAATAAACGTACTATTACTACTCAAACCCCTACCACATAAAGTATCCATATACGAAAAGTCTGAAAAATCATACCCAGCTTTATTTAAAGGTATAAATCTTATATCTCCGGATGAGATTGGTATACTATTAAAAATTATAGTATTATCATTTAAAATTGTAAATGGTATTGACTGACCTGAAACTGCTCTCTGCCTACTAAAATTAGATACAGATGTAAGATTAGTGTAAACAGTATGGTTATTAGTACTAAATAGTACTGTTTCAGTATTTGCGAAGCCACTACCATTTAATATAATACTACCAGATGTATTAGAAGCAATAGTTAAATTTTCTTGAAGTAATACGCCATTATAGAAAATGTCAGTTATAAAAGGTGAACCAGATAACTCAAACGATTCAATTTTATCATCGATAATCGAAGAAGCAGGGTATGTATATGTATTACCTGATAATGATTCATAGTTATCATAGTATTCAAGTTTAGTTTCGTTATGAAAATTACTATCTACAAAGAATATATTACCTGATGGGTTATCTGTATCTTTAAATAACCACCCTTTAATAGTAAATGATGTATCGGCTGTAACTCTTGCTTTCTGACTTGAATTTAATTCAGTTGGGTAATTCATACTAACATCTCCAGTCCATAATACCTCACTTCTAATTTCTTGATCGACACTTAAATTGAATTTTTCAGGTATTTTCCATGATATAATAACATATGGGTTACAAAATGGTACAAAGTTACTTAATATTTGATCCATATCAGTTTGGTACCTAGTTAAAACTGAAACTGATAATGTTATATTAACAGGTACCGGTGTTTTAATATGTCTAGATACCTTTTCTTCTCCAATATTAGCTTGATAATAAAACCCATCCAACTTATTAAAAACTCTAGTTTCATCTCTAGATATATTTGTTACGTTAACAGATACAACTGGTAATGTTAAAGTTTTATTTTCATTTACTAAATCATATAATACTCTTTGTTTCGGTGCATAAACATATCTAACATTAATTTTATCTTTCTCTACTCTATCTCTATTAAATCTACCTATAACAATATCATCAAACGCAGCAACAAACTGCGTAAGCATATCTTTAATTTCAAAATAAAAGGGTCGAGCTCTCACTTAATTATTTATCCCAAGGAAACTGTAACCAGCGTGTAGTATGCAAAGTATTACCAGAAATAATATTAGTGTTAAATTCTGTACCTTCTCTTTTTATTAAACTAGCATATAAAATACTATCACTATTAACTTTATAATTACGATTTAATATTGAATTTACTGCAGTAAAAGTACGTCCACTATCATTAATGTCATCTATTACTAATATTTTTGAACTCTCTTTAATGCTATCAGGTCGTTGATATACTATAGTATCAATATACTTACCATTTTCTTGCCTGGTATTAATTCCAATATTATAAAGCGTCTTTATATTTAATTTATAACTTAACGCAGCTCCAGGTATCAAACCACCTCTACCTAAAGCAATAATGCAATCAAATTGCATATTTCTACTTTTTATTTGCTCAACCAAACATTGAGTTAAAAAATCTATATTATCCCAACTTAATTTTAATATATCATCCACATACTAATTATAGTATATGAATTAAAATAATCAAGTGGTTTGTTGTAAAATAGATGTATATAAATCTATTTTACTTTTAAGTACTGAACCAGTTACATTTTTATCAATTAACTTATGTATATCATTCTTTAATCTATCTAATAATTTACCTGCTTGGCTGCTATCAATAACACCAAAACCTTTTATTAACATCTCTTCATCACCACTTATACCATTTGATACAAAAGGAGCTCCTTTTACTTTTGCGCTATTAGTAGTTGGTACATTATATCGAGCATAACCTTGACCAGGAGATGCTTCACCGGGTCTATATTTTAAATTTTTAGCAGGATCTCTTTGCTGCATAGTACCAATAGCTGATTGATTTAAATTACTTTCATAAAGATTAAAAATATTTGATTGATCACTCATTATTATTATTTAATATAAGAAAATTTAATAAATATATTAAAATGGAAAAGCCTATTACTTTATTTCGGTCCTTTTTGGAAAATATTAATTTTGCTACTTTTTTTCTGGCTGCAGTAGGAGCTTTAGCTGCTTTATGGTTGAATAGTAATTATGTTTCACAAGAAGTATATGAAAAGGATCAAGAAATTATTTTTTTAAAAATTGGTAATTTAGAAACTGAAATGCTAGCTCTACGTTTTATGGCTCAAACAAATCAAAGTGAAATAAGAGAATTATTACCATTAGTAGATAAAATTGAAAAGCTAATTAGCAATATGATAACCTCAAACGGTGATGTTATTATAACAGAGAGTATGAAAGAGATGGAAGTTGATATTGCTGAAATAAAGAAAGATATCGAGTATATGAAAGCTCGATTATGGCCAACAGATTAAGAATATAATTCTAAATAGATTTTAGTATACTTATCTTCAAATTCTCTTGCTTGTATTTCCATAGGGTTTTTATAATATTTGTTAGTACAATTTGCCACATCAGCTTCTGAATAGTCTAATTTAGACTCTTTAACCTTATATAAGTTATCTTGAGCAAAATGGCATAACTCATGAAAATAGGAACTAAGATACCATTCCTTTTTCTTAGCTATGGAACGTTTTGTAGTTTTAGTTCCTATTTCCATTTCATTACATTCAAAATAATAACCTGATGTATGGCAATCTAAAGTTTTAATTACCAATTCATAGTTCCAGATCTTTCTTGTTCCTTTATATTCATTTAATATAAAGTTTGTAAATCGTTCCAGTTCCTTAATCTTTACATTAACCGACTTAAATAGTTCCTTTGCGTTCTTATTAAACTTACAGTTAACAATAATCATACTACTATTATATCACTGTTCCCATAAAAAAAGATGCTTCCGTTTCCAGAAGCATCTTTATTAAAAAATATATTATTCAATCTTAAACGTAACCTAGTTGATTTAATCTTCTTAATGTTGGACCAACTGAATTAGGTCCTTTAGCTGTTAACTGAAATGTCTGTGAAGTGGATATAGAAGCAGCTGAAAGATCTTCATGAAGTGTAACTTGAATTGCTTCTCTATCTGCTGTTATGATAGAAACTATATCATTAATATATCTAGATGCGAATTTGAATTCAAATTGTAAACCTCTAGCTGGGTCTTTAATATTTCCTAAATGCAAGGTTTCACCTAATATTGTACCCTTCGCGGTAAATAGAACTTTAGCTGCAGGTGAGTCAATTGCTCCACCTCCAATTGCTGTAATATCTAAACCTGAAATACCGTTATCAACGCTTGTTGGTCCTAATAGGAATGTTGTTTCGTTAAAAAATGCTGTGTTATCTCCAAGTGCCATGTAATTATTTAATCAATTAGAAGTTTAAATTTAAAAGTTTAGCTCTCTTTTCTTGAAGAGTTATCTCATTAGGGCTCAATTGAGGCTCATCGCTTATATCAGCAACCTGTTCTACTAGCTTTTCTTTAGTTAGTCTCTTGTCAAGCTCAACGCCATCTTCTCTAGCGAGTTCTTCTAACTCATCTTTAGATATAGAAGAGATATGCTTTTCAAGCTGCTTAACCATTTTAGATTTTAAGAGCCTTCTATCTAACTCCACCCCATACTTACGGGCAAGTTCTTCAAGCTCTTCTTTAGATAATTTAGAATATTTACTCATACTATTATTTATACAATCGCGCAGATTTCCCCGCACCAAACAAAGCGCGGATTTGTCGCAGATGGTCTTAAATAGTTACATGTATGAGTATAAAGCGGTTGTAAGTAGAGTAGTTGACGGTGATACTGTAGACGTTGATATCGATTTAGGGTTTAACGTATGGCTTAAAAAGCAGCGCATTCGCCTGTACGGCATAGACACCCCAGAGAGTAGAACATCAGATAAGGTAGAGAAGGTATTTGGGAACCTAGCTAAACAAAAGGTTTTAGAATTCTGTCCAGTAGGCTCAAACATTATACTCCAAACCAAAACCGATGATAGTAGAGGTAAGTATGGTAGAATTTTAGGTGAGCTAGTTACACTAGAAGGTACTAATGTTAATACGTTCCTTATAGAGAACAATTACGGCGTGGCTTACTTTGGTAAATCTAAAGATGAGATAGCTGGAGAGCAGCTAGTTAATAGGAACATTCTAATTGAAAAAGGTGAAGTTACTCTTTAGTATAGCACTCATTATGTTCCTTACCTCTTGTAAGATAACTCCAGGTCATGAGCGTTCGGTGGATCTAGATATAAGTGTTCCTGATTCAGAGTTCCTTATTGTATGGTAAACTAATACCCTCTGCAAGGGTGGGTTCCTGATATAGAAAAGCCCCGGGTTATATATACGTTTTCCCGCGCGTCAAAATTTTTAGTTGGCATGGGGCCTCCCAAGGCCCGAGACCCGCTCTCTATATAGTACTTCTCCCACGTTAACTTCTCTGAGCGGGGTGGGTTGCTGCGCAGCGGGGTACCCCTATGCAAAAAAGAGGCCGCCCTCAGATGAGAACGACCTCTTACAACAACAACACACTATCTAATTAGGAACCTTTATGACTTGGCTTCTAAAATGCTATATCTATATATGTCTTAACCTTACCACTAACTCGAACACCGGCATCATCTTTAAGCCTCATTACTTCATTAACGTCTATTGGGTATTCAGTACCGGTCTGGTATGAATATAATACAAATTTCTTTCTGTCGTAGTTAACAAGACCGATATCGGGTCTCATATCTATATGGTATTGAGGGTTCATCTATTTAACGCCGAACGCCTCACGCATCCGATCTAGAGTATCAGAGTAGTTATCGTTAACGCAACCGATCAACGAGACCATCTCTGGGTTAAAGTTATCACTCAGCATGCCGATCACCGCACGCTTGCCTCCCTCGCTTTGAGCAGCCTTGAGAATTACTTCGACTGCGCTGAATACTTCGCCTAACTTTACTGTGTTGTTTTTGTTATCCATACTATAATTATATGACTGTTCCTATTACTGCGTCGCCCCCTGCGGGGGCTTTGCCAGCTGGCGGGGTGGATTGAAATGGGAACTCTGATATAATTAAGACATGAGACCAGAGGGTCTGAGAAGGACTACCTATCGGAGATGCTTCCGGAGCTAGCGTTCCTCTTCTTTCCGGCAACTGGAACTGTGATATAATATTAGCTTACCGGGCGTGGACGCTCTAGGAGGAGGGCATTCTCACGTGTAAGCGCTTGCGGGAGGTAGAAAAATTTTAAGGAGAGACTAACCATCATACAAATCTTCTCTAAGAACTAACCGTTAAAG
>Ga0209535_1000011_pt1 | contig 132942 bp, 171 predicted proteins | sample LinPmetageLP28_FD_184041 | JGI IMG/M metagenome (GOLD analysis project Ga0209535, IMG submission 184041) | Marine viral communities from the Pacific Ocean - LP-28 (SPAdes) (version 2) | ecosystem: Environmental > Aquatic > Marine > Oceanic | place: Pacific Ocean | collected 2009-08-22 | reverse complement strand
GTGTAACAAATCAAACTGTGATTCAAAGAACCACGGACGTTACCAGCATAACCGACACAACAAGTATCTTTACCCAATAAAAGCATTATGTCTATCTGCACTGACTGTGGTTGTAACTGCCCCTGCACATGCAGCAGATGTAGGGGGTGTAAGTGCAACAGCAAATCCAATAGCTAATAGTTCAGGCTCAGTTACGAACCAAGCTATTCAGGTCTTACAAGGTCCATATATCACTAACCAATATGGTGGTGGTATCGCATGTCAAGGACCTACTGCTAACATAACGCCATTCATTACTCATGCTCGTAATGAGAAGGATCCATTTGAGACATACTACATGGAACCTCAATACGACAACAGAGATTTTGAAGGTCAATTAGTAGAAACTCAATCAATTGTAAAGAACTGGCCTTGGTCTGACCATTATAATAATAGGACATATACAAACTCAGAAGGTGAGACAGTTCGTGCCTATGAAGATGGTGCAGATATGCCAATCACCACTATGGAAATGATGGGTGATGGTGTGCCCGATAATCCGGGAAACGAACTCTGGCAGAAACCAGTAAGAACTGGTGACACTAGAAACTACAGCACTAGTATTGGTTTATCCGCAACAATTTCTTTCCCACTTGATGGTGGACTACAAGAACGTTGTAAGACAGCAGCAGATACTCAAATCCAAATGCAGCAACAGTTGATTGCTAATAAAAGATTAGATTTTGAGATAGCTCGTTTAAAGAATTGTGGTCAATTAATGCAGCAAGGAATTTCTTTTCATCCCAGAAGTCCTTATTTTAAAGTGTGTGCAGACGTTGTAGTACAAAATGTTAATACAGTTAAGCAACATCGTCACTCTATCCCTTCGGTTTCAGTGCCGACCGTAACACCTTTATCGCCCGGTTCCTATCCCGTTGCTCCGCCTTCCTCTCAGTCGCAGACAATACAGGGGGCGTCTTACCCCTTAAGGCAGCAATCTTCTTCATTACCTTCTTCACAACCGGTTTCACAACCTTTAACAAAAGATCAGCAAGAGGCTTTGCAAGCAGTGCAGAGGTCGTCGCTACCACAGCAATTGAGGCGGTAACTGTTATCATACCTGCTGATGGTATGTTCTGGACAATCTGATCAGGTATATTTAAATTTTCAAATACGGGGAGACATTCTTTTCCTACTGTCTCATACCCAGTAATCTTTTTATTACCCTCTAGGATTTTTCCTACAGGGTTTTTTAATTCTTGTGCTCTACTAGGACACTCTGCTCTTGCAGCATCAGTCTTAGGAGGTGCTGGAGTTTCAGGAGTTGGTGGTGCTTCTGGAGTGTTTGGGATGACTGGTAGAGGTGGAGAAGACTCTGTTGTTATCTTTAACCTACGTGGGTCATAATCAATTGGATTATAACTAGGAGTTCCTGCATCACAGAATGTCTGAATACCATCTCTATCTTCTTCCTTCAGTGTTTGATTCTCACTACTATCCCTATGTGACTCAACACATCCAGGCATATTAACAATAGGAATACCCACCTGTGAAGTCACGGGTGGGTAAATTGGTAGTGCCTGTGGAGGATTAACCATCCAATCAGGCATTACATTAATATTCAAATCACGAATATCACTGATACGAATACTACTATTCGGAATATTGATATTAGGTATGTCCACTAATCTTTCCAACCACCTTTCAATACCCATTCATCGTGATATTGATTTTTCCAGGAACTACTGATTCCATATGATGGTTGAATAACCTGCTCAATGTATCTTCTATTTTCTTTTGCAAGATTAAGACTCAGAGTTTCTAAACTCTTTACCCTACCATCAACTTGGGATGCCCACCATACGGCACCAGCACCCTGAACAAGTAGGAATGATACAATCGCAAAAGGAACCTTTAAGTCTTTCATTATTAGAATGGAAGTGCGCCACCAGTTGCAGAGGGAATACCAGGAATAGCACCGCCAGTAGCACTAGGAAGTTCTGGCATTGCAGAGTCCATCATTCCAGGTAGAGCACCAGTGATTGCTTCTGCCGCTGCAGATGCAACTTGTTCTTTTACATTCTCAATAATAGAGTCTTTATTGAGATAAACATATGCACCACCACCGATAGCAGCAGCAGATACACCAAAGGATGCAAGGGCAAGTACGTTAATAATTTTCTGCATATCTATTAATATGTAATATAATAAGATTATATATCAAATTAATAAAGTTCCTCCTCTGCTTCTGCCTGAATAACACAATCACTAGTAGGATATGCTACACAAAGTAATGCAAATCCTGCTTCAAGTTGATCATCATCAAGGAAAGATTGGTCTTCCTGATTTAATGTTCCTTCTAAAATTTTACCAGCACATGTAGAACAAGCACCAGCACGACAGGAGTATGGAAGATCAAGTCCTGCCTCATCTGCAGCATCAAGAATGTAAGTATCATCATTACATGAAATTACATTTTTAGTTCCATCAGAGGAGCAAACTGTTACGTTGTAAGTTGCCATTGTTCTTTAATTTATTAGTTTACGTGAATTGCGCCGACCATACCAGCTCCTTGATGAGGACCACAAAAGAAATTATAATCTCCTGCATCTGCAAATTTAATGTCTTGCGATTCGCCGGGATTAAACATCAATGATTCTCGGGAGAGATCAACACGACCCTCAACAATAATATTGTGAGGAGGCAACATACCATTTACAAAATGTATAGTTTCGCCTGCGTCAATTGTAACATCAGATGGTTCAAAAATCAAGTTCCCTCCCGAACCCATTGTGATATCTACTGCCCATGCTGGAGCAGCAAGAAATAGTGTAGCAAGAAAGGCAAATAATACTTTCATTTTAATCCTCCAAATGCTTTTCGATTACTTCGATACGTTCTTCTTCTTTTGCAATTGCATCAATCTGATCCTGGATTGCACCAAGAACGTCAGAATGCTCACCTATACCTACAGGGTTTGTAAGGTATATCTCAATATTCATTTTTGCTTTCTTAATACTCCCAACAGACAATGCCTTGAGAGCTTCTAAAATTTCTCTTCTCATAATTAGTCTACCAATGTACCGCGTGCTCTACGAATCTCTCGCAATGCTTCGAGATTCATATCTTTTGTTCCCCCATCATAGGGGTGAGCATAACCTTCTGTGATCATTTGTTCGTTAAGCGACAAGTCTCCATCCCCAATATAAAGCCAACCGAGAAGACGCCCGTATTTACCAACACCCCCATCAAGTTCAGTACGGATAATAAGATCATCATCGCCAGAAATCGCCCCTTCCAATTTTGCTTGGAGCCAGTAGGTTGCGTCGGTTCCAAGTGCCTTCTCCTCTAAGTTTCTGGTCCTTTTCTCCGGTGTATCAACTCCTGCAATTCTAACTCTTTCTTTCTTGTATAGATCAAACCCGAGGTCAATAGTAACATCAATAGTATCGCCATCGACTACCCTGTTAATTTCTATTACTCGAAAGTTGTAACAACTTTTTCGACTTGGCGGTGTCATTCCTGCCATAATTCCCACTCCTTTAATGCGTTTTTTAGAATATCATCCACTGGAGTTCTATTCTGTTCTACTTCCCACTGTCTGATTTTATCAGTCAGTATCCCAACACTCTGCTCTTCTTTAAACTGCTTTGCATCAGCAGCAGTTACAAAACCAATCAGTGTGATAGCAGTAGCAATAACTGCGCCTGCACCCCATACCCATTTCTCAAGTTTACGAACTCTCTTACGGAGTTCTTCTGTCGTTTGGTCATTATCTTCAATGTGATGTTTTAGGAGTGCTATTTCCTGATCTTGATTCGCGTCCTTCTGATTGATTTGGATATCGCTTTGGATTTCCGACATCTTCTAACTCCTCAAATGCCATACTGATAATTGTATATATGTAGTAAGTAACTCCAGCAAGCAGTATTATTAAAATTATAACAACACTCCACACTGGATCACTTACACGATCAAGGGGTCTCAATAATAAATTCATTTTTTAACAGGCCAGGTCAATTCCATCCCTATAGTAAGTAGTAATATAAAAGAAAATACAAATAAAGCACTCATAAATTAAAATCAATTTTTGAACTTGGCACAAGTTGTTGTGCAATCTTATCTCTCAATGCGTTAATACGCTCTGCATCATATTGTCTAAAATTGCCTCTCTTCTCTACTTTTTTATAGTAATGAAGTGCGTTTAGAATTATTGTGTAATCCTCTATATCTATATCAATCCTCATCACATTCCAACTGCATTGTGGCGATTTCAGCACCTACATCTGCACCAGTATCTTGACCTAACATTACTGCCCAACCAGATATTAACCAACCAACATATGGAATACCTGTGAAGATAGGAGCAATCCCTGCACCTACACTAGCACCTACCATTCTTCCGGTTGATTCTCCAGCGCCCTCCGCTTTGATGCATGCCAGGTTTTGGGCAGTCAACTTTCCCTCGGCACCTCCACCCATATGGCGGGCTCCATCCATTGTATACTCTTCATCATATTCTACATTTGATTTCCCACCAATACCAAAGAATCCATTAGTCTTATCAACTCTTTTTCGGACACCTAACACTTTAGGATCATTTGATGAGTAATTAATTCTATATCCTTTCTCCCCTGCCTCTACTGTATATGAGGTATAATCTCCAACAGGAAGATTAATTATGGGTAAATTATTTTTGTTTATTAGATGCCCTAATATACCAATATGAGCGACACCGAACAGTGTTCCCACTGCCAATGCCGCCCACTTAAATGGAGATCGTTTGTTAATCATAATTTACATCTTGTAAGGTTCTTCTACTTTCTCAACCTTTAAGGTTACAGGTGCTTGCTCAATACGGAGAGTCTGATGTGGTGCAGTTTGCGCTGCAGCTGCAATCAATCTTTCCATATCTGCTTTACTGATACCACCATTACTACCACCACCTTCTCCTGCTTTCTTTGCTGCCTGAACACCAAAAGTCGCAAGCACCCCAGTAAAGACACTTGCGATAAAAGTTGGATCTAGTTTCTGCTCTGGTATACCGAGTGCAGGTGGAAGTTTGATGTACGCCAACGTGAGTATTCCCCCAGACCAGACAAGAATACCAAGGCGAACAAAAGTAGACAGAATAGCGAGCTGTTCTTCCTTGTCATCTGCTGCCTCCTTTATCTTTCCAAGAAGACCTTTTTTCTTAGGATCTTTGGATTCTTCCTTCTTAACTTCCTCTGGCATTCCATATGGAGCAACGCATTTCTATTTAGAAATATAACCTTCTTTAACTAACCACTCATAAGTCATTGGAGTTGGATCATAATCAGTCCACATTGTACCACGAGCACATGATTCCAATGCTGTTTGCGTCATGCCTACAGTTTTACCTGCCCAAGTTGCTTCTTTCTCCCATGGTCTCGCCTCAGATGGATATGTTCTATTCACCATCTCTTGCCATAACATTGGAACATCATCTTCAGGCATAATAATAGCAATCATACTATTATTAATAGTCCCTGCCATACAATCTTGTGCGGCATGCCATCCTTCATGACGCATTACACTCATCAACACACTCGGACGACTCATGAATGCTCTATTGAGAAAGAAGTTATTTCCTACAGTATGATAGACACCACGATGTCCTACTGGGAAATACTTTTCATCAGCAAGAAATACTTTAACACCAACTTGATTCAATGCCACAAGCATGCGGTTAAACTCATCCGACACTGGATAAAATGATTCAGTATTATCATATTGTGAAGAAATATCAAATAAAGAAAATACTTCATTTACATCATCAGTACATTCTTGAAGAAGCATGCATCCCATCGAATGCATGCTAAAGTAATCTTTATCTTCAATGGAATCTGCCATTACAGGAGCAGCAAGACATGCTGCCATTAAAGCCATAATAATTTTTTTCATTGGTAGTATGCTTCGTAGTATTTTACAATTCCATTCCCATTAATATTTCCTTGAGAAACCCAGTCATGGGCACATTCAAAAATAGATTGATTTGAATATTTGGGAACAGAATTTTCTAGTTCTCCACCAAATTTTTTTAATAAAATAGCAAGAACTTGTTCTCGTAGTTTCATTTTTTCTGGAGAGTATCTCCAATCATCAATGAACCCTTCGTCTTTTAATTTTTTATAATTATAACATCCATCAAATGATAATTGTATTTTAGGTTTATTAGAATCCATATCAGTCAAGATTAACATCTTTTTGAAATACTTCTGAACCACCACAATTCAATGTACTACTGTTCTTTGTAGAAAGTTTATACATCACTTCATGAATATTATCTGGTTCATTAGCAACCCTCCAAGATCCGCCAACTCCTCCATCCATATTGATAATTATATTGTCGTATTCAATTTTTCTTTGCTGTTCGCTCATAGTTGCTTCTCCAAACCAAACATCATTTTTAAGAATTGATGGTGCTGAAACACCAACATAAGGTTGAGTAAATGTTTTACAGTCAACTAGTTTTTCATCAATTGCACATTCAATTTTAGTTGTTGAAATACCAACAATATTCTTGATAAGAGACTTGAAGCGACCAATCATGATTGCCAGTGATGATGATAAAAATTTCCTCTACGATCACACATAGGATCTTCTGCAACTACGCGATAAGGCAACATACGTTGTCCTTTGAAACTGGTTCTATCACCAATGATTGAGTATGCTTCTAAAAGTTTTTTTGTGTTCTTTAACCTAGCAATAATACTAGGTTTAGCAGATGGACGACGATAGAAAAAACCTTCGTATTGTCCAGGAGCATAAACTACGTCAGCAACATTGTTAGGGAATGCCGGAGACTTAACTCTATTAAGGATGGAAACTGCAACACAGTATTCATCATTAGTTCCAGTTGCTGCTTCAACTTGCACTGCTCGGGCAAGATGGTCATAATCAACGGCACTCAGTGCCAAAATAGTTTCTAAAATCATAAGTTAAAAAAGGGGGGCGCTGCCCCCCGCACGATACAATTAATATATCAGAAGCTGTACTTAACGCCCAACTTACCTCCATAACCGTTGTTATCGGAATCGTCAGCAGTCAGGAACGACAGCTCACCATATACTCCAAGAGCATCGGTGACAGGGACGCCAAGACCTGCTTTACCAGAGAACTGAGTCTCGCTTTCTTCACCGTCAACAGCGACGACTGCAGGACCCGCTTGCACATAGTATGAAGCAGCACCCAGGTCGCCTTCGTACCCTACATGAAGGTCGGTGGTCGCAGCAGAGTAGTCATCTCCAACCCAACCGGCATTGGTTTCTACGTTAACGTAGGGACCTGCAAGGGCAGCGCCAGCGGACATGGACAGAGCAGCAGTAGCTGCGAATACAGATTTAAACATTTTTGTTACCTTTAGTTACTTGCGGAATGGTTACCCGCAGATGAATAGAGACATCGACGTGTCTCGTTATGGATATTATAGCACAGAATCTTGGCGATTAGTTGAGGCGTTGAAACTGTAACAGTTCGTAATGCGCGTCACGAATAGGTATTTATACATCCGAAATACTATTATAACCGAACATACTGGTGTTGTCAACCCCTATATTCTTCAAGAGCATTCAGGACGTAGTTCAGGTATAAGTGTGCTAGGTCTCTCTCTTCCTCTGTAGATGACTGTTCCCAGTCCAATTCGTGCTTCAATTTCAAGACACGGCACTTGAGTTCGTCCTTGGATACAAAATTCTTAGACATCGATGTTTTTAGCGATACATTATTTACTATTCAAAAATAGGTCTAGACGTTCTTCTTAACTTTTCAAGGACTTTTGGGTCATTTCCATAGTCTCCCATGTGCATATACACACAATCAATATACCGTAGATCATCTCTATCAGCATTATATGTGAAATTATCACAGTAATATAGTATCACTTCAGGAACTTCTACCTTTATGTGAGTGATTGGTTCTTCAATGTAGTACGGACTAATCATTTTTTTGTTCTACAGGTGGTAAGCGTCCCATATAGGGATCGTATTCAAATAATTTTTCCCAGTTCTCAAGTTTAGGTGATTCATTAGTCCACCATTCACGCAATCCATCTCGACTTGGGACATGAAAAGCATCAATGTGACTCTTATCCCAAATCATAGATTCAAGATGTGGAGGAGAGAACAATAGGACAGGCATAGCAAAACTATTACCAGACTCATAGATCAAGTGCTCGGAATTGCATCTTGGTTTTGCCTTGTAATCAAGTTTATACTTGCCGTCTCTGTAACACAAGTTCATCAGTTTCTTAGCATGATGTCTTGTAATCAAGTAGCAGGCAGTAGAGAAGTCATTGACGAATCTCTTATGGAGTGCTACATGCAGGGCACCAGGATTAATCACTGCAAGTTGAACCAAGTCATAGTCAAAAGGCATTCTAGAATAGAACTCTTTCCAGGTAAAGGGCCAATTGGAAACAACTGACAGGTCACAATCATCTTCCATCATGATAGCACAAGGAGTATCAGATGTCGTATACCAATGGTGAATTGCTTTCAAGTGCGATGTACAGCACCCAACGTCAGTCGGACCCATCTGATCAGGATAGCGACCCTTCAGGATACCGCTCAGATCGTCTTCACCAGTACCATCGTATCCAGAGATACGGGTGTAGTCTTCAATCTCCCAGTATTTGAACTGATCCTCCATATACTTCTGACGTTCTGGACTACGATCCAGGTTCGTGTAGTAGATAGGTGGAAGACCTTTGAGTTTATATACTGCCTTATTCTTATCCATTAGTTTTAATCCATTCCATCACATCAATTTCAGGTTTCCATCCAATGATTTCACCAATTCTATCTATATTTGCAAGAGTAGTCGATGCTTCACCAGAACGTTCAGGTAAGTATATCTGAGCATCAGAGATAGCGTTAGCAATCTCTTGTATAGAATAGTTCTTACCACTACCTACATTGAATACATGACCCAACATATGGTAGATAGGTGACAGGGATGCAAGATAGTTTGCTCTTGCTACATCTTTAACGTGAACAAAGTCACGTCTCTGTGAACCATCACCGATAATAGTAAGTGCATCTCCATTTGCTTCTTGTCTCTGGAAGATACCAATCACTGGTGCATACTGACCAACAGTAGGAGACCGCTCACCAAATACATTAAAGTATCTCAACGATATTGTCTCCAAACCATAAAGGTCAGTATACATCTTACATAGTTTCTCACCTGCAATCTTGGACACAGAGTATGGGTTTAGACAATCATCAGGTTGTGTCTCTACATTAGGCCAACGATTACCACCATATCCAGATGATGTAGAAGAGTATACTACCCGCTTCACACCTGCTTCTCTTGCACATTGAAGAACCACAGTGGTTCCTACACAGTTTTTAGTGACTGCATTGATAGGGTTCTCAATAGCAGGTTGCAGACGACTCTCTGCTGCTAGATGAAACACATAGTCAATACCATCAAAGTGTTCTCGCATATCTCCATAACTGGAGATGTCTGCCTTCACATTATATGCTTTACTATTCCAGTAAAAGTCATTGTTGTTTGCACTTTCATTATCAATACAAACAACATAATGACCTTGTTCAAGTAGGTAATCGACCAGGTTAGATCCAATAAAACCTGCTGCACCTGTGACTAAACTCTTAATCATATTTTTCATGTCTCCTTGGCATAATAGAATTATGAATCAATGTTTTTAATCGAGTACTAGAGTACTCATGGTTTCTAGGCAACCAAGTAATTGGAATACCCAGACCAACACCACTATAACTTCCATCAGAATAATCTTCACCTAGGAAACGTACATTATACTCGCCACTTTCTAGGAGTGCAAGGTATTCGTCTTCAGTGTTATAAAACACAACATCATCAATATTTCGTATACCCAGAAGAATCTCTTTACGTTCCTCTGCAGTCTGCACTGGTTTCAGTTTATGTGCTCGCTCTGTTGAAGGATCAACGTGGAGTGCAACAGTTAGGTGATTGCAATACTTCTTTGCATCAGCAAACATACGAATATATCCTGGATGGATTATATCAAAGGCACCTGCAATGATTCCTTTTCTTTGTGGTTGACCTAGAATCCAATCGAATACATTAGCACCCTTATCATCAATGAAGATATCAGCATTAGGTTTATGAAACATTGGTTCCAGTTCGTGATACTTCACACCCCAGTCATTCAGACTCTTCTCGGTTTGTGATGTCCAATCCTTACCTGACCCTCTACCACGAGCAGTCATAATGATAATATAATGTCCTTCATCATAAAGACGATTGACTGTATCTACCATGAGTGGGATAGGAAGTGCATCCCAATATCGTTGATTGTGACCGTCTGGATCACAGGGAGTATCACAGATTGTCCCGTCTAAATCAAAGCAAAATCTCATACTACTCCATGAAGAAAGATTTGATGAACACACTCTATCACACCATATGACTTACTATCAATCCAATAGTTCCATAGAGCATCAACTGCAATGGTTCTTATTCTATTATTACATTCAAACCCAGTCAGCACTCCATAATCAACTTTATTATCTTCACACCAATTAACGCAGTTAATCATGTTCTTTGATTCACCACCAGAACTCATAATAACCACAAGAGTATCTTCTTCTACGTAATACTCTAAAAACTTCTGGTATGCTTTCTTGTAACCAAAGTCATTAGAAAGCATGGTTAGCATTGAAGGATCAGAAAGAATAGAAACTTTCTTACCCTTGAACTTCATATAGTCTTGAGATATATGAGATGCAACAGAACTGCTTCCACCATTACCTAATATAATAATTCTATTATGAGAATCAAATGCTGCTCGAAATCTTAAAAACTGCTCTTCCATATGGGCGCATTTAAGCACCTTTGCATATTCATCAAATGGATTTACCATAGACACCATCAGTTCCGACTCGTATTCTAACAGAGTCATATGGAATTGTCAATGTGCCAGGTTTAGAAAATGTCAGGAAGAACCCACCATTACCAGCGCCACACAATCGATGTGCTAGGACAGTATCGTTCAGTTCTAGTGCAGAGTCCATCATCTGGATAGTTTCATTCTCTGCAATAGTGGAAGAGGTTTGCTTCTTCTGTCTCCAACTCTTGCTCATGAGATTCAGGAAACACTTGTAACTCTTATTAGAAAGCAGATAATATGCTTCATCACACGTTTCTAAAAGAGGTTTGACTTTATCCAGGTTCTCCGTCACATTCTTGAGAATGTTCTTGGAGTTTCTTGTGACACCCGTAAAGACAAGGTGTGTATCGTAGTGATCAAATAGATCGGTAGATAAGAACTCATAGGTGATACAATCATCTCCCATAAAATTGATACGCTTGAATCCACCAACACCACATCCGTATGGATCTTGATATCCACAGTATGGGTTATAAGTTCTTTCTAACTTATATGCGAGTTTACATGCATCACTGTCGGTAATCGGAATACCTAGGAACATTGTGCATGCTTTGATAAGACTGATTGTATAAGAAGAAGAGGATGCAAGTCCACTACCCTGTGAATATGCATCACTGGTCAGAGTTACCTGAACTGGTGGCATATCATAGTATTGCAATACAGTCCTTACAACCTCGTTCTGAATACCTCCAATACTAGAGACTTCTTCTCTTCTAGAATAGTTGATGATATATTTGTGCTGCTCTCTATTAAAACCAAACTTGTCCTGTGTAATAGTCACATAGGTCTTCAGACTGGAGGTAAAACTAATTACAGAACCACGTCCATACTGCTCTACGAAGTATGGGTTATCTGTGGAACCACCGAAGAGTGATACCCGAAGAGGACAAGATGCAATAATCATTGATATTTTTTCAGATATTCTTGTTTGGAATAGTATTCAAGCAACTGTTCTTTGTTACACTTCTCAAGATAACACCAAAGATCCCAATTATGTTGCCAGTAAGGATGCTGTGACATTGATTGAGGATAGGAGTTCATGCCCCTAGCATGCTCTAGGTGGAATACTTCACTGTTGATTCTATCTACTCGGTATCCTAGGGTCTTGAATCTATGGTGACGTTCATAGTCGTCAGGAGCAGAACCCATAAAGTTCTCATTCTCCATACCACCTTCAAAGTATACATCCCTACTCAGGAACTGAATCCATCCGAATCCAGCATTGTCTGGAACAGAACTCTTCTTTAAAATCCACAGATCGTAATCTTCATCATTCAAGAAGTCAGATACCAGTGTGTCTGAGGTATTAACTTTAGACAGGAACCCTGGACCTTCACCATAGGGATAGATCATATCACTCTCGTCTTCCATGATCCTACGGTATGATTCCAAATAGGTATCAATAGGAAGAATCATATCACAATCATAATTTACAATGACCTTTGTCGTTGTAAGGATCAGCATCTCATTGAGAATCTTTTCTCTCAAGAACAGAGGGTCATCTGATTGCTCAAAGATATAATTGATCTTAGATACATCACCATCACAGTATTCTGTAATCTGTGGTAGTGCAAGTTTATCAAACTTAGATTCAATATCAACCTCCTTTACAATGATATTAGTATCAAAAGCAGAGTTCAGGTAGCAGAGAACTGTAATAATATTTCTCAACCTATCATCAGATTCAATCCTGATAGGGATAATGAATGTGCAGTCTTTTAGATCTTTCTTCATTTCTTTACGATATACAGGAGGAGTCGGTCATTAACAATCTCATAGAATTTAATCTCAAAATTCTCAAATGAGTTCTGAACTCCTTCTTCACTGATATAACTCCAATCTTCGTTCTCATTGGTGCCGAAAAGACGAACATCATCAATGACTAAGATAGCACTATTACCTTGATAATTCTTATCAATTAATACACACTCTTCAATCAAGGGACAATCAAGATGATTCCTTGCAGTATTCATAGAGGAGTAGTGAGCATCCAACCAGAAGAATACTTTCTCTTCTGTAGAAAGATCTTGGAGATACTTGGGAAGTTCGATTAAACTGTCACCTTTCACATGAGTACAATGTGGGATCTGATCTGTTACTCTCTTACCATAAGAATACAGTTCATCAGACAACTCTACAGTCCACATCTTTTCAAAGTATTGATACACAGATTGGATGCTAGCACCATAGGATGTTCCTGTCTCCACAAAGGTAGAGTAGGAGTTTACATCCTCAACCAGTTCTTCTAGTTTTTCTGAATATTCATTCAGATCGTTGATAGTAAGTGAAGCAGCCATTAAATTACAATCCAGTTTTCGCAGTACAAGTCTTTGGTATTATTGTTCGGATATGCAGGACCAAACCACATCTTGGGAGCGACAACCTTGCCTCTTCCATTCTGCAACCAGGCACCCCACCAAGACATAGAACTATTAGCTATTATAGCACCAGAACACAAAGACATCAAGCACATATCAATATAAGGTTCATAAGAACCGTCAGTATACTTATCCTCTGGAACAGAGATAGCAAAGCGGTCATCACTAAAGAAGTCCTGTGTCTGGACCCACTCAGGAGAATCAGAACATACAATGACGGGAACATCATCAGGGAATTTCTTCAGTGCCTTTTCATAGTAAGAAAGAGGTTGTGGTGGATGCTGGTCAGAGCATTCGGTATATGACCACTTGAATCCACGAGGATCAGTTAAGTTAGGGTCACCTCTACGAACATGCAGAAAGATAGGAGGAATATCAAATCCATCAATTACTTCTTTACAAGGTTCAAGAACATGATCTTGGAAAGTATATTCACTACGAATCACATCTCTGATATTTCTAAAGTATTTCTCGGTCTGAAAGAATCCTTGTAGTGAAATGTGATCGGGACAAAGATCAAATAACTCTTGATCAAAATGAAAATGTCTTTCTGCTACTGTAGGAGCATACCCATTATCCAAGAACGTTCTATTCCCTGGTTTCACATCAGGCATTGTGAATGCATGGTGCAAACTATAGTTCTCAATGCTCTTTGCATCTACAGGTGGAATACACCACTCGTATCCTTTGTTAGCAGCAATACCCCTAAGTGTAGCGTACTCAAACATTTGATTGCCTAGTCTGCCTAGGTTACCAAGTCCATTAAATCCAATCATAATTTGTGATACCTGTTACTATATTTTTTCCTGAGGATTGTGAGTCCGTTGTTCCAAGGGAGAGTTGAGAACTCCCAGAACTGTGGATTTAATTCTGCGACTGCACGGTAAGGACCGCCTGCGTCCCATTGGGGACCACCATGAGAAAGGTCACAGTGATAGAAAGGGTCAGTTCCACCATACATTAGATCGTGTAGGAGTATTATACTACTTGGCCCTACCAGTCTGTCAAGCAATTCGAGTTGTCTTTTGACATGAGAATAGGAATGCCAGTCATCGACATACACAATATCAATCTTTTTTTCCTTAGGCCACTCTTCTAAGAACTTGATACTGTCACTCTTACAGAAAGTATAGTGACCATTGTTTGGTTTATATTCTGTTGGATCATTCAGATCAACAGACCAAAGGTGGCCACCATTCAACTTTGCTGCTTCATACAGGGGTTCGGATGTATGACCTTCACGAACACCCAGTTCAACAAATGTTGTACCTCTGGATGCTAAAGCGATAGAGAAAATAGAAACGATATGTCTATCAGAATCAAGTTCACCATGTAGTGCCCTATCAATGAACTTTTCCACTATCGAGTCTCCTTTTAACATAGTCTTGCTGTCTACAATACTGTAAGATGGTATCACCAGTTTGTTCTCTGATCCAATTCCACAACATAAAGTTATCTTTCCATAGTGGATTGGAGAACCATGAGTCATTAGTTCGTGAATGTTCTAGGTGGTAAACGTAATCATTTACCCTACCAACCCTGTTACCTAAGACTTGCAGTCTATAGTATAACTCAGAATCTTCAGGACCCCATGCATGAAAGTTTTCATTCATCATAAAAGAATTTATATAGTTTTCTCTACGGATAAATTGACACCATCCGATAGTAGAATTACTAAGGGTTGCGTGTCCATGAAGTTCAGTGAGGTCCATATCACCACCAATAAACTCAGCAAATGTTGATGCAGAGTATTTGATTGCTTTTTGATAGACACCACATCCATATGGATAGATTGCATCATACTCCCCAGATTCAATAGCATCGTAAGCAGAATGATAACTTTCTTCAGGCAATAACACATCGGTATCATAGTTACATACTACCTCTGTATCAGAACGCAATAGCAAATCATTCAATACCTTTGTCTTATGGAAGTATGGTTCTTTCTGCTCATCAAAATGATATCCTAACCTATGTGTGATAGGTCCAAACTTTTTACTAATAAAAGGCATAACAAGTTTAGGGAACTTACTCTCTGTATCATGTTCTTGTACTAAGATCTTAGCATCAAATTTAGAAAGTAGATAAGTAAGGACCGTCTTAAGATTCCTTACCCTATCAGGTGACTCAAGTTTTACTGGGATTAAAAATGTTAAGTTCATACTTCTGCAGGAATCGGCGTCGGATCATTCTCAAGTTTAATCCATCGTTCTGGAATCAAGTCTCTGGTATCTAAATTTGCCTTAGGTCCATACCAGGGGTCAGGAGCAATCACCTTACCAGCATCACCCTGTAACCATGCACCCCACCAGGACAATGAAGAGTTAGCAATGATTGCTCCGCCACATAGAGACATCAGACACAGGTCAGCATATGGAACACTTGCACCATCAGAGAATACTTCGTAAGAAGAATCAGAGAAGTGAAACCTATCACCCTCCAACCAAGATTGCTTCTTACACCAATCAATTAAATCAGATACAACAATAACTTGCTTATCCTCAGGGAAGTGCTTCAGTGCCTCTACATAATATTCTGGTTTGCAGAGTGGATGAGTATCTTGTAATACTTGATAGGACCACATGAATCCATTCTCATCCAGATTAGGATTACCTCGTCTTATATGAAGGAAGATACAATTATCTCTACCACCAATACTATCAATATACTCTCTACAGGGTTCTAGGTATCCTGGTTTGAATGTTAAGTCTTTACGAATCTCTTCAGCAGCATTATCAAAGTATCGTTCTGTCTGAAATGTACCTAGGAAATTAGTATTCTCATTGCAGTTATCAACTACCTCTGGGTGATACAAAGTATCCATACATTCCATGGTAGGGTTACCAGTCTTACCAAGATTCCCTGCCTTGACTCCAGACATCTCAAAGCATTCAAACAATCCGTAGTGATGACGTGTATATTCATCATCCATAGGAATCATCCAGTCGAATCCACGACTCTTAGCAACTCCTCTAAGGAAAGCATATTGAAATAATTGATTACCTAGACGACCATCCTTACCAAGTCTATCAAATGAAACAGGCATTATTTACTCCAATCTAAAATTGTCCAGCGGTTAGGAACCATATCTCTAGTATCCAAGTGGGTCATTGCAGTCCCAAACCATTTAGCAGGATTTGGCGCAACAACTTTTCCCCTATCATTTTGCAACCATGCACCCCACCAGGAGAAAGAACTATTGGCTATTATAGCACCAGAACACAAAGACATCAAGCACAAGTCGGTCTGTGGTAACAAAGTATTCTGTCTGTTACCAGTGCCGTCAACAGTTTGATATGTGTATCTCTCATTACTCTCATTGAATAAGAATCTATCTGCTTTGAAGAACTCTTGTTTCTTACACCATGCAATATCATCAGTGAATACAAAGCAGGGAGTGTCTTCTGGAAACTCTTCTAGTGCCCGTTCAAAGTAACTAATAGGTAGGATAGGATGATACTGCTCTCTACCAATATTATCTGATTGTCTGATGTGAAGAAAGATAGGAGGAATATCGAGACTCGCAATATACTGTTTACAGGGAATAGAATACCCTTCGTTGAATTGGAAGTCTTGTAGAATCTCATCTTTGATATGAGAGAAATACTTTTCAGTCTGAAAGTATCCTTCAAGGTTTACATTATCAGGCAGTTGAGTGAAAAACTCTTCAATAAATTGATGACCGTTCTCCTGAACTGAGTTGCCTTCAACAAATCCAATATTATTATTCTTTATATTATTAAGTTTGAATGACTCAAACAATCCATAATTATCTCTGTGTGGATAATCCTCTGGTGGGATAGTAAAGTCATATCCATTCTTCGCAGCAATACCTCTCAGTGCTGCATACTGGAACATCTGATTACCCAGACGACCATTAGAACCTAATCTGTTGTATCCAATCATAATTCAATCCAAATAACTTTTTCTTCTGGCACACTCCAATTAATTCTGCTATCACATTGATGTTCTAAAACATTATCCACAACGTATACCTTATATCCTAAATCTAGCAGGCCCAGACATAGTTTATATTGCTGACTCTCGGTAAGAATATCAGTTCCCCTCTTATATGCAACACTATCAAATGCATACGGTAGTCCCATTGGATTATTATTTACGTAATAATCTATTAAGAACTTACTGTGCTCTTCGTTGAATGAGTCAGTGACTTGTCCCAGATTATATTCCAGTCCTAATTTTTTAGCACAAGCAGCAAATGCTCTGTTATCTCTAGGAAGACAAGGACCACCGAATCCAAAACCAAATCCCAAATACTTATGACCTACCCTACTGTCTGAACCAATCGCATCTAGAACATTATCAATCTCTTCACCCATACCACTCTTATACATGACCTGTCCAATCATATTTGCATAGGAGATCTTAGTGGTGAGGTAACAGTTGACTGCTAACTTAACAAGTTCTGCCGCCTTGCGACTCATCACATAAACATTCGGAGTATCAATCTGAATATCATCATAGATCTTTTCAATGTCTTGGATGTGCTTACCAGTTCCACCAACTAAAATCATATCGGCATGCTCTAGGTCTTTGACGATAGAACCCTGTGCGATAAACTCTGGGTTATAATAGACATCCACGCCAAATGGTTTTAGATGGTTTTGGAAATCATCACAATCACCTGGGTTAGTAGTGCAACCAATAACTAAACTCTTTCCATTTACGTTACGGTCCTTAAAATCCCTAATAATTTGACGAATACAACTAACATCATAACTACCATCAGGAAGTGATGGAGTTGCAACGAAGGTATAAATCAAATCACACTCTTCAATTACATCAACGTTATCAGTAACAAAGGTAATATTCTTAGACTTGGAAAGAAGATTACTAACTTGTGGTTCTGATGTTTTGATCAACCCAGCACGTAAACTAGCAACATAGTCTTCACGGATATCAGAAGCAATAACTTCGTATCCTGCTTTTTCTAATAGTAGAGCAAAACAGATACCAAGTCTGCCTGCTCCCAGTATACCAATTTTCATAGTTTAAATGTAGGAATGGGTATCATCTTGTGCTTATTCTTTGCATTTAGATCATGCAAGATTCTAACAGCAGGACCATTGCCATGCTCCATTGCATATTCTAAATCTTCGTATGAAGCACCAATCTGCGCCTCATCGGTTCTTGAATCGTCCCACAGTCCATCTGTAGGTGATGCATCAATTATACGTTGATCTACGCCAAGATGCTTTCCAAGTTCCCATACTTCAGTTTTATAGAGATCAGCAATCGGAGCGATGTCAACACCGCCATCACCATATTTAGTGTAGAATCCAATACCATAATCTTCTACCTTATTGCCAGTTCCAACAACAATACCACCAACAGATCCAGCAACCTGGTATAGGGTGATCATACGAATACGAGACCTAGTATTTGCAAGTGCAAGTTTGTTATTGTTATATCCATCTATAGTAGATGCAAAGGTATCAAAGGTATTAGATAAATCAAACTTAAGTTTAGTTACATTAGTATATTTCCAGGGCAACCAATCAAGGTGTGCATCTGATAGATCTTCTTGATCCTCCTTCTGATGGATAGGCATTCCTAACACATAGGTAGGCATACCAGTTTCAGCACATAGAGTAGAGACCACAGCAGAATCAATACCGCCCGATACACCAACAACTAGTGATTTGATTTTGTTCTTATCTGCGTAACCCTTGATCCAGGTTACGATGCTTGCATTTAGATCACTATAGTTTTCAATTCGATCCATTACTCACTCAAAATAGGTTTGATAAAGATAATCTTCCGCAATGGGAAATTTAATAGAACGTTCAAAGTTATCCTTAACTGCATCCATTTTAGAGTAATACAGGTCAGGAGTCAAGTCAGATAAGTTAAACTGATCATCCAGGAAAATAATCCCGTCTTCGTTAAAGTATTTTGTAACACCTCGTGAACCGTAGAAGATAGGAATAGTTCCACATGCAAAACAGTCTGTTAGTTTTTCGGTAAAGTAAGTATCATAAACTGCATTCTCAATACCAACAGAGAACATATAGTCTCTCAGTCCATCTTCCTTACAATCAATCTCATTGAACCCACGACCATAGAGGTCTAGTTTATCTCTAAACTTCTCTACAAACTGTAAGCGTCTCATGTGACCTTCACACATCTGCTTGTTAGATGCAATCATAGAGACCAGTTTACTCTTCTTGTGAACCTTACGATCCTGCACCCAAGGTGCTGCATTGGTTACAGCATACTGAATCTTGGGATACTTCTCACACAGTTCTTTATCACAACTAAAAATACCATCAACTCGTGATGTAACAAACTCGTAGTTGTCTATCACCCATTGATAGTATTGGGGAATAATTTGTTTAGACTCCAATAACCAGATGTATGTTGGTTTACCAGAAGTATCATTGATAGCACCGAGTGCCTGCTGACTCACATAAATGTTTGCTTCACCAGAACCATCATAGGTCCACTGAACATATTTTGTTTCATTCAGAGCAGAACTAGATGGTTCAAGATTATCACCACAGAATAAATTAAGTTTATACTTACTCATAGTTTTTCTTCATTTCGTTGAATACTTTTCTGATACCCACATCAATAGTAGTTTTGGGAACCCACCAATTTAAAATATAATTGTCTGCCTCATTTCTTTTATCCATCTGAACACTATCCTTAGCAAGTCCAGAGTTGATCTTTACATCATACCTTTCAATCAATCCAAAACATCCCTGGATAATATTAGCAATCTCTCTAACAGTATTAGAGTGGAATGATGTAATATGAAGTGGGTCTTCTGGTTTGAAGTCTGTAAAGTTTTCCATTACAGTTTCCAGTGCGTCACAGCAGTCCTCGGCATACAGGAACTGACGCTCTTCTGTGCCGTCAGTCATCATCTCAAACTCTCCCTCCTCAAATCCTTTACGGATGAAGTCAGTGATGACGTGTGCTTTCTCCATATCGTTCTCAATACCATACACATTCCAGAACTTAACAATCAGTCCTTTGAGTGCAGTGGTATGAAGTTCACCAACACGCTTCATCACACCATAGGGTGAATAAGACATGTTACTCATCTGTGATGATGCAAAGACAAACCTCTTATTGTACTTTTCAAGTAAAGCAAACGTATTTGCCATCATACGGGTGTTGTTATTGATGAACTGAAAAGTATGTTGATACTTCTTCAGGTAGTGTGAACCACCAACATCAAATGCAAGGAAGAATACAAAGTCTGCATTCTTAATAATGCTTTCAACATAAGTGTTTGGTGTGACTCTCAGGTCATTCTGTGGTCCATTAACGGTATCAACACCAATAACATCGTGTCCTTTCTCTGTGAGATGCTCCTCCAAGTATGCACCAATCTGTCCAGCAGATCCTAAAATAGCAATGTTCATAATTACTTCCAGCTAAGTTTATGCTTAGAGTCGAAACTTACAGCACCAGTACCACTCATATGTCCTACATCTGATACGTCTAGTTTGGGGAATGTGATCCGATTCCAAAAGTCTTCAATTTCTGTCCACTGTGGACCAATATCGTCAAGCAATACTAAACCTTTCCACCCCTTCTCTTCTAAAAATTCAAACATCTGTTCTTCCTGAACACCATCGTGAGGATCAACATCAATCATGATAATTGAAATGTTATCATAGTCAAGAGTATCATCTTCACGGAAGTCTTGAATCTTCCAAGTGATATTATCTCTCTTGATATTAGATGCACCCTGCTCTTCCAAGTCATAACTAATGACTTGATTCTCTTCGTTATATGAGAGTGCAAGAGCAGAACCACCAGTGCGACTACCTACATCCAGGATAGTTGTTCCTTTGAAGAGTGTAGAAAGGTGTGCATATAATCTGTACTCACACTGACCTGCTTCATGCCAGTCATGGGCATTGAGAGACAGTGCTTTCAGATGGTCAATATCTAAACTCTTGACTACTTCCTTATCAATTGCAATTTTCATATCAAACTCCTACTCCAATATTCTTTGTTACCTGTCTCAATTGAATCTGTGATTCAATCCAGTGATAGGTCTTAAAGATACCCTCTTCCAGAGACTGTGAATAATCCCATCCAAGTTCTCTACGGACGACATCGTTGTTAGAGTTACGACCACGAACACCCAAAGGACCATCAATGTGATTCTTTTCTACAGTTTTACCAGATACCTTTGCAGCAGTATCTACCAGTTCATCAATAGTAACCATCTCTTCAGAACCAATGTTGACTGGTCCAATGAAATCAGACTGCATCAATCGGTATGACGCTTCTATACACTCATCAATATACAGGAAAGAACGAGTCTGCTTACCATCTCCCCAGACATCAATCTCTCCACCTTCCTCAGGCAAGTATGCTACCTTACGACAGATTGCTGCTGGTGACTTTTCACGTCCACCTTCCCAGGTTCCTTCGGGTCCAAAAATGTTGTGATAGCGGGTAACACGAACAGGAATACCATAATTGCGATTGTAAGCGAAATATAAACGCTCAGAAAAGAGTTTTTCCCACCCATATTCCGAATCTGGGTTTGCTGGATATGCTGATTCTTCACGGCAGTCGGGGTTATCAGGGTCTAGTTGATTGTGCTCTGGATACATGCAAGCAGATCCAGAATAGAAAATTTTAGTAGTATTCTTTCCTTTCTCTTCATTCATCTTACGCTGACACTCCAACACATTCAAGTTGATAGTAACAGAGTTGTGCATAATGTCTGCATCGTTCTCACCAGTGAATACAAATCCTGCTCCACCCATATCAGCAGCAAACTGATAAATCTCATCGAATGGTTGGATGTAACGATGGGGAACTGAATTATAAAAGTTGCCTCGGTCTCCCTTGTACTCTAAGACACGACGAACAAAATTAATATCACAGAGATTACCATGAACGAATTCGTTTGCTTCAGTTTCAGAAAACTCTGGACGCTTAAGGTCTACACCACGAACCCAATAACCTTCTGCTCTGAGTCGCTTGACCATATGACTTCCAATGAATCCACCAGCACCCAACACGAGTGCTTTTTTGATATACTGTGCCATAATATTTTTTATACTATCCTATCTATTATACAAAAAAAGAGGGGTTTTGTAAACCCCCCATGTGTTATCATTGATATTGTTTTACACTGTCTCTAACATAACAAGGGACACCATCAGGATCTAACCAGGCAGTATATTCATGGTCTTCCATTGCTGTTGAAATTTGCATTTGATTATCACACATATACATATCGCTGTACTTTCCAGTGTACGAATCGACTTTTTGAATACGATAATCTGGTTTACCATTGATTTCAAGGATACCCGCTTGAACATAGCGATAAGGAAATCGCTCTAAAAGGACAATCTGTTTTTTCATTGTGCAACCTCAACGGTTTCAAGATCTGCTGAAATACAATCAATAAGAATATCATAGTCATCTAAAGGATCACCAGAAAATACTACGCCACTATTATCATAAAATTTACGAACTTTTTTGAACAGTTTTGGATTCTTTACATCAAGAAAATATTCACCTTGTGATGCTAGACGAAGAATGCTAAGATCCTTATTCTTGAACTTGTCGTTGAGTGCCATTGTTCCGTGTGTTGACCTGTATATTATAGAGGAATGACGGGAATTCGTCAAGTGCTTCCTGTGAGGATCGAACTCACCTTAGGCAAATTATGAGTTTGCTGCATTCACCAGATTGCTAAGGAAGCGAATACGAGTGGGCGGATTTGAACCGCCTCAAAGCCGCTAATCTGGCGGAAAATGTTTATAAAACATCTCTGACTACCAAGTCTCACTCGCTCAGGATCCTTCGTTATTCTGTTCGGTGTATATGCGTATAAGTTCATCATCCGCTGGAACCATTATAGCGCGGTTTCGTCCGTTTGTAATCCCTATACTCTCTCCGTCTTCTACCCTAGAAATCAACTCTTCCCAGTTTTCCTGCCAGTGTTCCACAGAATAAAAATGCATCTTACATTATATATGTGTATGATAGTTGTCAGGGTTCCTATCGCCGCTAATGCTGAACCCTGAAGGACATTACCGCAGTTGATCTCTCAACCTTTAAATTATACTACTTAAAATGTTATATGTCAATTATTGTATAGAATATCTCTGAAGTAAAAATCAACCTTGGTTAAACTTCCGATTGGTGGTTCACTATCATTATTCGCCCAAGTTTTACAAAGATTATACATCTTTAATGTGATACCTCTTGGTCCATACATTCTTGCAAATGATGACATTGCAAAATTAAATCTATTCTTATACTTCTTTTCCATGATCTAAATGTATTTCTGTATTATGAATTTTTGCAATTCCTATAACCGGAACTACTATTAGAGCATAGCATAAAATAAAGAGAAACGCATCGTTCTCCATAAGAGTTCTAACTACTGCTAACATTTTGTTTACCGCACAAAAAGATAGAGACAACTGCAGAAAAATGGTGCAGTCATCTCTATCTATTAAAATATAAATGAGTCGTTATACTTATGTCAGGGGTTCCTAATGAAAAAAAAAAAATATTTTAATCCTAGAGATGTTCTGCCACCTTCGATTTAACATTACCTGGTGATAGTGATTGGAAAATTTTGGAGCAAACATCAATAGCATAAGGTGCTCCATATACACCAGAGAAGATATAGGATATACCCAACTTAGAACAATACCGTTCCAGTTCCTGACATTTTGTTATGTCACTAGTACTATGATCAATAATAATATCACCCTCTTCAAGGAATGGTAGCAACTCATCGAGTGTGTCTTCTACTTTTACTTCTGGGAGTGTGATCTGAAATATACCAGGAACTTTACCTGCACTAGTATATCTAAGACCATCAGATTTGACTGCCTGGACAAGATACTCTAGTGAGGTCACACATCCACTAATATATCCTGCTTCATATTGTCCACAGGCACTCTCGTAACTACTACTGTACCCCCAAACTTCAATTCCATTTTCAATCATACGGCGAGACATACCTTCACCAGTACGACCTAAACCAATCATTCCAACTTTCATTTTTTCTCCTGAATAGCAATTTATGTATGGTTAAATTAATGTATGGATTCCTCCTGTTAATTTGCTGGACAGCAATTCCTGATCCATCGGAATGGGATAGTTCCCATCGAAACAAGCACTACAGAAATTTCCAGACTCTGCCTTTGCTGCTTCGATCATTCCCTCTTTGCTGAGGTATGCCAAAGAGTCCACTTTGAGATGGTTCTTGATTTCCTCCAGGGTGAGACGAGAGGCGATCAATTGATCCTGGGTATCGGTATCAATCCCGTAAAAACATGGGTGGGTCACCGGTGGTGAACTAATCCGCATATGCACCTCTGTTGCCCCCGCATCCCGCAACGCAACAACGAGTTTTCCACTGGTGGTTCCCCGCACAATCGAGTCATCAATCACGATGATGCGCTTACCAGAAAGCACATCAGGCAGGGGATTCAACTTCACGCGAATACCTGCTTCACGCATCGCTTGTGTTGGTTGAATAAAAGTGCGTCCTACATACCGGTTCTTAATCAGACCGTCAGCATAAGGAATGCCGCTCTCATGAGAAAAACCAATCGCAGCAGGAATTCCTGAATCAGGAACCCCAATCACCAAATCAGCATCCACAGCGGATTCTTTCGCAAGCGCACGACCAATACGTTGCCGATAGATGTACAACGATTCACCAAAGAAACGACTGTCTGGACGTGCGAAATAAATCATTTCAAACACGCAAAGTCGATTCGGTTCCTCAATCCAACGCTTGCGATATGGATCAGATGAACCTAGTTCAAAATGCACTAACTCGCCGGGTTGCACATCATCCACATAGCGGGATCCAATGATCTCCAAACCACAGGTTTCACTGCTCACAACCCAATGGCCAAGACTTTGCTCCCCAAGAAAACCGAACACCAAAGGGCGAATGCCATAACCATCACGGATCGCAAACAAACCTGCGGGGGTGCCGATCACCAAACTGAATGCCCCCTGACAGAGTTTGAGCGCAGCTTCGATACCAGAACGCCAATCCAATCCTCGATTAACGGATTGCTGCACCGCAAAGGCGATCAGTTCTGAATCAGTGGTGGAGGTGAATTCAGTTTTTCCGTCATCCACCAGCACACGCAACTCTTTCGCATTCACCAAATTGCCGTTGTGGGCGAGGGCAAACGCGCCAAGGCGGGTCATCAACACCACCGGTTGGGTATTGCACACACTACTACTGCCCGTTGTCGAATAACGGTTGTGACCGATCGACAAATCACCAGGCATCCGAACCAAAACGTCCTGATCGAACACCTGACTCACCAGTCCCATATCTTTGTGTAGGAGAACCTTGTCCTGGTTGAACACAGCGATACCAGCTGATTCCTGTCCGCGATGCTGCAGGGCATAAAGACCGAAATACGCCAAGTTGGCGACCGGTTGCTCATGCGCCAAAACGGCAAACACTCCACAAGCTTCTTCCATCCGATCAGGACGCTCGGGCATGACCTGTGGTTTCATAGTTGAATAGACAACCAAGGAAAAATAGGTGGAATTACTCCAATAAGTCGAAGTAAACCTTCAGCAAAAAGTGAGAGAACAACCCAACCAACACACATAGAGATAATTCCAGCGTTACGATTATGCTTTCGTATTGCATCGTCAATCATCTCCTGGCATTGTTGTCGTGTTATGTAGTGGTCTGGTTTTATTTCACTCATCCTGTGAGACATTAGGCAAACTACTCATTGGATCTGGTTGTCCTCCTACTATAGCACAAGCTCGTTTATAGTAGTAGTTGTCTGTAGTGCCTTCTGCTTCAAATACCTCTTTGATCTTTGCCCAATTTGATAATTCATCGGGATGCATTACTATCTCCTCTGTAAGGTTTGCTTTTTCTCCATTACAATAGTAAGTATTTAGAATTTGCCATATAGAAATGCTAACGAATATCGAAATCTAACCGCCGAATCTTACGTTTTCTCCTAGATTCTTGCCATTCCATGTCGGATGACGTTAATTTTGTTTTCTTTTCCTGACCATTATCAATCATAAGAACTTTAGATAAATCATTTGCTGAGATCTTATCTCCGTTAATTGTAGTCATATTAGGACATCCACAGCACACTGCCCTAAAACCCCTTGCAACCAATTCATTACCACACTCTTTACATTGTACTTTTAACATTGTACTCTACTAATTGTATCCCCAAAAGCAAATTATATATGAATGCTCGAAGAGGGGATCGAACCCCCGACAATCTCCGTGTAAAGGAGGTGCTCTTCCGCTGAGCTATTCGAGCTAACTCCTCCACCTGGACTCGAACCAGGGACAGGGTGATTAACAGTCACCTGCTCTACCAACTGAGCTATAGAGGATTGTTTTTCTTATTCCAACAGGATTTACATAATGAATTGACCCATTTACCATCAGGGTCTTGATGTCCCACTTGGGGACACTCATTAGCAGCAGTCATTTTACCACAACTGCTGCATTTTGTTTTCCACATTTCCATTGAATCAATTAATGGTTTCGACAGCAGCAAGTGCTTTCTGACGAATATTCTCTGGAAGAGGAACATAACCAAGACTATCAGACATTGCCTGTGATTTCTCACTCAACATATAACGAAGAGTTTCCTTCACACCAGTCTTAGACTCAGGGTATGCTATGATCCAAGTAAGGGAGACAATAGGATACGCATTAGCGCCAGCAGGGTTAGCGTCAGCACCACGAAGTTGATCGTCAAGGACGATCCTTGATAGACCTACCGCAGATGTTTCAGCATTTGCTGTGACATAGTTACCTGCTTTATTTTGTAGTGCAACCTGTTGGAAGTCACTGTTAACAACATAACCATAGTTCAGATAACCAATGGCACCTTCAAGTTGTTTGATACTAGCAGCAACGCCACTGTTACCTTTACCACCAATACCAGCAGGCCACTTCACTGCCTTACCAGTGCCGACATTCTCTTTCCACTCAGGAGAGAATGCCGACAGAGAGTTAGTGAAACCTTTTGTGGTGCCACTACCATCAGAACGGAATACGGGAACAATAGTTTTATCCTCACATCCAAAGATAGACCAGTTAGTAATCTTACCAAGATATACATCAGCAAGTTGTGTCTGTGTCATCTTGACTTTACAACCAGGATAGTTGTAAGCAGGAACAATAGCACCACCAGTCATAGGAATGTGGACCATTGGAATCTTCTGCTTCTCATCACTCACAGCACCATCACTGGCACCAAAGTCAATAGTTTGAGCAGTGAACTGACGAACACCAGAACCACTACCAACTGCTTGATAATTTACTTGATTGCCAGTCTCCCTACTGAAACCAGCAAACCATGATTGATATAATGGGGAAGGGAATGTAGCACCTGCTCCATTTAGTTTGAATGTAGTTTTGTCTACAGAACCACACGCTAAAACCAATGAAGTGGTAGTAACAAGTACTGCAATAGTTTTAAGTTTCATTTACTTCCAATTAATTTTAGTTTTAAGTTTATCTTCGTCTTTTACATCAAGAAGATATTCAACAGTATTTGCCACATCGTTCATTGCGTCTCTCAATTCTTGCTGTTGTCCAGCATGCTGCTCTACTTTTGTAACACCATTTTTAAATTCTTCACAAAGAGTCCATCTCCATTGACTCATACTTTTAGAATACCAAAGATTAATCTTCATCGTTGAAAAATAAACCGAATTGACCGCTGCTGCCTGGTTTTCTATTGTCTATCATATCCATGATCTCGTCAAACTTTTTAGTTTGCTCCATATTCATAAGGATTTCTGATAATTGCTTGACCACCAGAGGTTTCTCATTTACTGCAGCAGACTTAATTGCTGCTCTAATATGTGATTCTGCCTCCAACAGATTATCAAGAGTGTTCTGTGAAAGTGCCATTCGTAGATTGCCGAAGGTTAATTGTCCCTTAAGGGAAAGCGAGATACCGGAATCGAACCGGTGACGAAAGGTTGGAAACCTTTAGTTTTGCCTCTAAACTAATCTCGCAACATGAATATGATAACACATTCGTGGTTTGCCGTCAATAGACGTAATCAATCCATTCTTGATTGCTGGTATTCTCCAGGTCCATTAGAATCTTGCTAACCGGAGCACGAGGAGTCTTTGCAAGTTTCATACCAGTCTGTTCTAGTAACTTATCTCCCTTCTTAACATTACAAGATGAACAAGCAACTACCAAATTCTCCCAAGTATCTTCCCCACCTTTGGACTTAGGAAGTACATGGTCAATTGTGAGTTTTTTAGTTGCTCCACAATACTGACACTTATTCTTGTCTCTCTTGTAAATCAAACTCCGAGTAGGATACAAATTATTCATACGACGAAAAGGTATAATAACATAATTCACCAGACGTATTACTGTCTTTGAAATTACTTTTGCTTTCTCTTTATACAGGAGAACAACTGCCCTCTTCCAATTTGTAAAATGAAGAGGTTCATAAGAACTATTCAGAACCAGAACAGTCGAGTAAGGCTGAATCGAATTCATGAGTTCATATAGAATAACAGGCTCACTAGGAATCGAACCTAGAATAACGCTTTAGAAGAGCGTAGTTATATCCGTTTAACTATGAGCCCTTGTGAGACTCCATTATTATACCAGGTCTATCTGGAGGAGTCAAGGGCAAAGTTATCAGACATATTAAGGTGCTCCAAAATAGAACACCCATCAGAATGCCTCTGATTACTGCTTGACGATTAGACTGTACCATTCTTCACTCATTCCATTGATAATGCTTTCAGCACCGTCTCTGTCTGCTGTATAACCCTCAGCGATAAGATGCTCTACTACTTGCTTATAGTACTTATTATGTTCTTGCAATTCCTTAGGTGTGGGTTTCATTGTTACGAATTCTTTTCTTTATTTAGTTCAATAAAGGATTTAGCATCAATAACAACTAATGGTTGCTTACCATTCTTTTTCATGACAACTATTGGTTCATAATTTCCACAATTTGCTTTTGCTTGATCATAAGCATCCCATATATTGAGTTTCTCTACGTTCTTACATTCCACGCTATAAGGAAATTTTTCTCTTGCAGATCGTGCCATCTGTACATCCTCGCCACCAGCTCCCATGGAACAGGACTTGATGTCTTCTGGATGTATATCAAAAGTTTCAATGAGTTGTTGTACTACCCACTTTTGTAAGTTTCTACCCTTTGCTTTCGCACTCTGAGGTTTCATTAAGTATTCATAGTAGCTTTATATACTAGTTATCTATGAACCCTAACAGAGTTATTCTACACAGATATTGAAGTCTTGTCAAGCCATAAAAAAAGAGTCCCTTAGGACTCTTTGCTCTTGTATGCGTCTGTGGCGTCGTAGTCTCCGAAGATATAACTATCCATTTCTGCAGCGTCTTTATACGCCTGCAAGGAGTCTTTTGTGGAGATAAGTGGTGGTGTTAGAGGTTCTATCTCTTCCATCTCCTCCCAGACCCTTTTAAGGTCAAAGTTTGAATCCAGAGAATGTGTCTTTTTTGACATCTTGTTTGATACCTCCGACGATATAAGACTCAACCTCAGTCTCCTGAGGAGCGACCTGAAGACCCTTCGACGAAATCCAATGTTCCGTCCAGGGGAGTGGGTTATTCTTTGCGGGTATGTCATAGATAGGTTTAATGCCGATTGATTTCATTCTACGGTTTGCAATCCATTCAACATACTGATGCAGTAGTTTATCATTCAGACCGATCATAGATCCATCTCTGAACAGATACTCTGCCCATGCTTTCTCTTCATCAACTGTCTTACGGAACATATTAATTGTATGCTCCTGCTCTTCTCTAGCAATCTCTTCCATCTCTGGATCATCACCTTGCTTCCACTTGTTCAAAATATTCTGAGTCAGTGCAAGGTGCTGGTTCTCATCACGAGCAATCAGTGAGATAATCTTTGCTGAACCTTCCATAAGTTTCAGTTCACCGAATGCAAACGAGCATGCAAACGAGACATAAAAACGAATACCCTCAAGGATATTGACGTTAGTAACTGCACGATATAGTTTACGCTTCAGTTCCTTACGCTCCACTTCCATATTGGGGGAGTCTTTCCAGTCAGTGCTCCACATACCACTCGCACCCCATCTCTGGGCAGCGTTGATAAAGTCGTCATATGCCTCTGTGACGCTCTTAGCACGTTCTATAATCTTCTCGTCATCCAAGATCTTATCAAAGACCTCAGAGGCATCTGGGTAGACATTCTTGATGATGTAGGTATAGGAACGACTATGGATCATCTCCATGAATCCCCACACTTCCATACATGCTTCAAGTTCAGGGAGGGAACAGTAAGGCATAAACGCCATACTAGGACCACGACCCTGAACTGAATCAAGAAGAATCTGATACTTAAGATTAGAAGTGAAGATGTGCTTCTGCTCTGGACGCAAGTTAGCATAATCTGCTCTGTCCTTCTGGAGAGAAACCTCTTCAGGTCTCCAGAAGTATCCCAACTGCTGCTGAGTCAGTTTGTCAAATATTGGATATTTGTAAAGATCGTATCTCTGAACCCCAAGAGGTTTACCGAAGAACATTGGTTGCTTTCTAGTATCTACCTTCTCAGCATTGAAGACGGTCATGCCTTCCATATGATCTTTCTCCGTTGTAGTAAACTTGTATTCTTTCATTTTTAAATTTTGCAACTCTCGCAATCCTCTTCCTCCGCTCCTTCTAATTCACCTACAAGAATATCTAGGGATTTGAAATCTTCAATATTCTCATCAGACTTGAAGTCATATGTGTTCTGATAGTAACTAGTCTTCCAACCATACTTGTATGTTCTCAATAGATCTTGTGCCATTTCAGAAACAGGAACCTCATTGTCAGGGTAGTTCTTAGGATTATAACTCCAATTGCCGCTGATTGCTTGGTCGAAGAACTTTTGTATCACCGAAACAACATTAATATACCCAGTGTTATCAAGCATATCCCACAGAAGAGTATAATTGTTTTTGAGGTATTGATAACCTGGAACAATCTGTTTAAGCGGTCCCTTTTTCGATTTCTTAATGGACAGATACCCTCTAGGTGGCTCGATTCCATTTGTTGCGTTTGACACAACGGAACTGCTCTCTGATGGCATCTGAGCAGACAAGGTGGAGTTCCGTAAACCTTTCTCCATAATATCTCGTCGTAGTTCTTCCCAGTCATAATCATATCCAGGATTAGAAATTTCGTCTACATCGGTCTTGTATGTATCGATTGGAAGGATACCATCTGCATATTTAGTGCGGAAGAAATAACCGCAAGCACCCTTCTCTTCTGCAAGTTTGTTAGAAGATCTTAGGAGATAGTATTGGAACGCCTCTGTAAGTCTATGAATATCGTCCCAGGCATCTTGTGAATCATACTTGTGTCCGTTCTTCGCAAGGTAGTGTGCAAGTCCGATGTAACCCACTCCTAGGGATCTACGATTCTTAGTTGCAACTTCTGCTGCCTTGATAGGATACTGCTGATAATCAATCAATTCATCCAGACCACGGACTGCAAGATCACAGAGTTCTTCCAGTTCAGTCAGTTTATTGACCTTACCGATGTTGACAGCAGACAGAATACACAGAGCAATTTCACCATCACCATCAATGTGATTCAATGGTTTGGTAGGCAGGGTGATTTCCTGACACAGGTTACTCATCTCAATTTTATCTTTAAATGAAGAGTGAGTATTGCAGTGGTCGATGTTCATGATATAGATTCGACCAGTCTCTGCACGTTCCTTGAGCAAGTTCAGGAATAGTTCTTGTCCTCCGATAGTCTTCCTTGGAATAGACTCATCTCGTTCAAAAGCAGTATATAAATCATCGAACCCGTCAGTACCAAAGGAATCATATAAGCCCGGTACGTCATGCGGTGAGAACAGGCTAATTTCTGCATCCGTAATGAAACGTTCGTAGAAAATCTTTGAAAGTTGGATTGAGTAGTCAAGTTTCCTCACTCGGTTGTCTTCTGTTCCTTTATTGTTCTTAAGAACTAGGATGTCTTCGATTTCGATGTGCCAGATTGGGAAGTGGACTGTTGCGGAACCACCACGAATCCCATTCTGAGTGCAACATCGTACAGTTGATTCAAACTTTTTAAGGAACGGGACAACACCTGTGTGTTGTACTTCTCCACCTCTGATCTTACTGTTGATGCCACGGATTCTGCCTGCGTTGATACCGATACCCGCCCTCTGTGCAACATATCTGCCGATAGCCATATCAGAACTAAAGATACTATCGAGGGAGTCATCAACATCAACAAGCACACAAGAAGCAAATTGTCGAAGTGGTGTTCGCACTCCTGCCATGATTGGTGTTGGGATGTTGATCTTGTGTCTTGAGATTGCATTATAATACCTGTGTACGTAATCTAATCTAGTATCTTTAGGATAATCGGAAAATATAGTTGCAGAAATTAACATATACATGTACTGAGGAGTCTCATACAAAACACCACTGCTTCTATCCTGCACTAGGTATTTATCCACAACCTGCCGCAATCCAGCATATGTAAATGTGATGTCTCGTTCATGATCAATCCAAGAATTAATCTTGCCCCACTCTTCATCTGTATATGAGTCAGTGAGTTCCTGATCGTAGATTCCTCTTTGGGCACCGATCACAAGATGCTCCTGCACATGAGGAAATCCCTGATTCCAATCAGCACCAAAAACTTGCTTATACAGACCGAACAAAAGCAGTCTAGCAGCAACGAACTGGTAGTTGGGATTATCTAGATTAATCAGGTCAGAAGCAGACCTTACAAGGATCTCCTGGATCTCCCATGTAGTGATACCATCGTAGAACTGAATACCAGATTGGATCTCTACCTGAGAAGCAGACACACCAGCAAGTCCTTCACATGCTTGTTCTACCATGATGTGGATCTTATCTAAATTCAGGGGTTCAACATTTCCATTACGCTTCTGAACCTTTGTACCATTGGTCATACTCTTTTCCATCCGTTAAATTTTACTTTTGCATTTAATCCGTGATAGGTGTTAGACCTTACCACTTCTTCTACTTCTAGTCCTGCGAGAACCATATCATTCAGGTCCTTTTCTTTTATCTCTGGTTTCCAGATTACTACCTTATCTCCAATGTCGATTGTTCTGGAGATTCTGTCACAGATTTGTTTGTTACGTGGTTCGTTATCAAAAACCCAAATATAATCGCTCCAACCAAGCGTCCTAATATCAACGTCGGACCCACACATAGCAACAGCGTTTTTGATAAACGTGGAGTCGAAGGGTCCTTCAACAATGTAAATGGGTTCTGAAGCATCAATTTTATCAAGTCCGTAAATCTTTGGCGAGTCATCATTGAGCATTACAGTAATGTACCTAAGTTTGGACTTTGGGTTGAGTGCCCGTCCCTGGAACCCGAAGATTCCTTTCTTATCTTTGAGTGGAATGATGATTCTAGATTCGTCATTCTCCTCATCATCAAACATCTGTTTTTGAGTATTAGTCCACTGTTTGAACCTTTCGCAGAAGTAAAACTCCCGCAATAGTTTGTCTGGTATTTGTCTGTTTTGGAGGTAGATCTTTGCCGGGTGCAAATTATTTAGTTCCGAGATTCTTTGAAGATCAAAGTCCTTTTTCTTGAAGTGTGGTTTGCTACTAGGTATTACCGGGTTGGGTGTATTGGATGCTCTACCAGTCAATCCTGACTTGTATCGTTCCATTACATATTCGTCATAGAGACCCACATCTTGGTCCTTCAGAAAGTTGGTAAAACTCTTTGAAGCACCACAATTGTGACACTTGAAGTTATGATCGTTCTTATGCTTGTAGATATAACCCCTGGTCTTATTCTTATTCTTCTGCGAGTCTCCGCAATAGGGGCATCTAAAAGTATAAAGGTTTTCTTTTTTTCGACTAAACTTCTGCAACCGAACCGAAACCAGTCCGATATACTTGGAATCAATGAAACTCATTACAAGGGGACTACTTTCCTCGCTCTATTATAACCTGCGGAGAGGATGATGTCAAGATGTTTCCCATCAATTTTTGTCCCGGCATACTGACTATGAATGAGACTATGGTCAAAGCACCAGCAACAGTCCACATCTTCCTTTCTATAAGACGAAGACGATCATCAATTAATCTAATATCTCTCTCACAACCTCTCTTTATCTCCTCTGCCTTACGATTTACCTCACGGTGTACACTATCTATTTTCTCAAAGAGAACTGCATCAATTCTATCTTGCTTGTCTAATTTCTCATTATGGACTGCTAGAAGTTGACCCATCTTTACAGAATTATCTTGAAGAGAATCAACAATTCTTTCCAATCTTTCTAGAATTGCGGCGTTTGCTGCGGATGCTGCCTCATCCATTCTTAGACCACCTTTTTCTTGCGCCAGGATATTTTCCTTTACCAATGATTTGAGGTTTCCCCCTTCTATTCATTTTACCCATAGGAGTTTCTTTACCAGCAGTAGGTCCCTCGGCAGGAGAGTTAGCACCAAAACCACCGCTAGTGCCTGCGGCATTAGCAGACATCATTTCTTCGTAAAACTGGTAAAAGGTTTTCATAAACGGTCTAAGATATCTTTACAATTAGAATCTATCTGTATCGTATGAATATGAGAAATAGGATATTGGGGTAGTCTATCCAGGTATACTATAAAAGTTTTAAGGATAGTCCATAGTTCACTATCTATTCTATAAAACAATAGCGGTGTTGTAGCATCACCAAATATATTATAGAGGATGATAAAATGGTTTAGAAGAAGAGGAACATTCATTTCCCCCGTATTTTTATATTTGTTCAGTAGTCTTTTGACCCACTTAAAACGCTTCATGTCATCATAAAAATCCTCCTGCGTCACTGCCTGAGGATTCTCATAATGCTTCATAGCGAACATTATATAATTCGATTCATTGAGTTCATCAAATCGCATATCAAATAATCAGTTATTAGCTATCTGGAAGTTGTTGATCGTCACTAGAGTCTCCAGTGATGCTGCTTCCAGCAACTAAAACTTCAGTCTTAACTCTCGTGTTTCCGTGTTGATCGGTGTAGGAAGTAATTCCAACCCAACCAGCATGAGCAGGTCTATACTTTGAACCCGCAGTGCGAGCAACATCTTGCTCGGTTTTATCTACACCAAAAATTTCAGTTGCTTCATAGTTTGTATCACCAATAGATGATTTTGGTTTCTGTGTAATCTCATATGCAGCACCTGCTGGAACAGTTCCAGTAAGACCATCTGTGGTTTGAAGCACAACGGTAGTTGCATTGGTAACACTTGCGATAACTGCCTCTCCATAGGTAGCGCCAGTTCCGACAGTGATTACATCACCAGCGGTGATAAGACTTGCGGTATTGAATGTAGTTCCTGTGCCGGTAACGGTGGAACCACTGATTGCGATAGTACCGTCACTATATACGGTATCTTTATTGCCCCAAAGAGACATTACTAACTCTCCTTTATCCTTGTTATATATTGATATTTATAAAAAAAGGAGACCCTACTTTTTGGTCCCCTATAAATCAACGTGCTTTGATTGCTGCTGATACTTGTTCTAGAAGTTTATCGTCCATATCGGTCTTGGTAAGTTTCACTGCTTTACCAAGTATAACCAGACATACATCAATAAGTTTTTCGCCTAGTTCCTCGTTCTCAGGAATCTTGTTTACTGCATCAGAAATAATCTTTGATGCAAGTGGAAGTAGAATTGACAACATAATTTTGCCTATGATAACTGGATTATTTAGTGAAACTCTTTATTTCTACGCTCATCCAGATATCGAATTATATCTTCTCTCCATTCCATCAACTCATTAAAGCACTCTTGGTTATGAGCACATGCTCTGAGTTTACTATCAGGTTTCAATACACTTTCGTAAAACAACCCCAGAGCATCTTTGCGCTTTTGTTCTTTAGTAGTCATAATAACCTCAAAAAATAATTAACAGTTCCACGCTCTAAGTGATTTAGACAGACGATCTTCACCAGTATTGTTAGATGGTTTTTGGCGCTTACGCATCCCCTTCATTCTAGCACAGAATGATGCTCTTCTCTTATTGCCTTTCTTTTTGGACGGTGCTTTTAAGTCAGAACCAGGATTCTCTTTTTCATAAGACTTACGTCCCTTTTCATTGAGTCCACCTGATTCTGACTTACCGGACTTTTTTGTCCATGCTGCTCCTTCCTCAACTTCAACTTCTTCATTCTTGGGGCGGCAATCATTAACTAACTTACCTCCCTTCATTTTCATTCCAACTTTCTTGTGAGTGTCCCAGCACTTCTGTGCTTTTTCATTGAACTGTTGGAATGTAACACCTTCGTAGACTTTCTTGCCGTCTTTCATGTAACCGCTCCCCTTTGCGTCGTAGAACTTGATACCTTTGGTTTGTCTGGTTGCTGCTAATTCTTTTTTTCTTTCCTTACCTGCTTTAATCTTAGCAGATTTAGCAGTATCCTTTTCCTTTGCAATACGTTCCTGGTCTTCTGAATTATCAATACTTTTATATTTTCTACCACTAATAGAAGTAGAAATCATTTCATGGACTACCGATTCCGTTTTCACATTCTTTGCTGCTCCAGTTCTGTTGGGATTAGGATCTTCTGATCTTTTCCTTTTGACTGCGGATGCAACTTTCTTTTTACCGAGACTTGCTGCTTTGGATGCAGGAAGACATTTTGGTTTAGGACCATCTGCCTTACCATCACCATCCTTATCATCGCGAGCACATTTGCCCACCTTCTCACCTTTGGTGTTGTATCTATTCCAACCACCATCTTTGAACCACTTACGTAAATCCTCCGATAGTCCTTGATATAATCTCAGTTTTATAATCTCGATATCCATAGGTGTTGTCTCATGTCCTATTTAGATTTGGAGTTTCCGTAATTAGCAGCGCCTTTCTTGCGGCACTGAACTAGACGACCAGAAGCATATGCAGAAGGCCATACTTTAGCAGATGCTTTTACTTTCTTATAGCAAGCATCTTTCTTACCTTCTTCTTCAACAATCCCCATTTCAGAACGCCAATCATTATGTTCTTTCTGTTCTTTCTTCTTGTCACCACCAAGGAGTTTCTTAGCAAGAAGTCCGGCACCAACAACACCTGCTCCGATGGCAGCTGCCTTACCAGGATTCGCCATCGCATAATTTCCTACTGCCTTAGCAGCATTTCCAACAGCATCAACACCTTTTTGTAATGTCTTTCCTGCTTGACTAGCTGCTTTGATAGGTGCATTTACAGTCGCTGCACCTTTATTCAACGCATCCAGAGCAGGTTTTTCCAGTTTACCTGGTTTCAGTTTTCCAGATCTTACGTTTGGATTATTAGATGACTCTGGGGGAGGAACAAACTTATTCCAAGTATTTTGAATTGGATTACCAGTATCCTTGAGTGGTTTCTTAGGTGGTGCCTCAACTGGTGCCTCTGCTAGAAGATCACTTCTCCAATCAGAGAAACCTTCTTTTTTGGTTTTCTTGGTGTCCATAATTGCTTTGTCTCCGTATTGAGCACGAATACTTGCCTTTACTTTATCAACTGCAGACATACCATCATATTTTTTAGAAGGTTTCTTTCCGAATGTATTAGGAGCACCAATTGGTTTCTTTGGTGTCCTTCTAGCACCCATACCGCCACGCTCCAATTGGCGATCCTTCATTGTATCTGATGCTTCTTCCTTCATAGGTTTTTCCTTCTTGTCGAATTTTTTACCGATTGCTCCACCGATCTTAGAACCAGCAATACCACCAACGATATCGCCTACAGGTAAAGGACCATCCAGAATACCACCGGCAAGACCACCAGCAACTCCACCCACAACAGCACCAATTTTTTCACCCTTTCCTGCTTCTGCAGGTTTTGCTGCCTTTGCTTTCATCTCTTGACCCTTAGCAACTGCTGCTTTCTCACCTGCTTGAACTGCTCTACCACCTTTTTTACCACCAACTTTAATACCCTGTCTGACCAGAGTACTATATTCCTTTAGTGGTTTTGCTTTGATTACGTCAACAGTTTCAATCTCAAGGGGGGTATAATCTTCAGCATCCTGAATCAGAATACCACCAGTGACTCCTTCACTAATTTGTGGAGAGATTTCAATCTTGTTTTTGCCACGCATAACATCAATAACTTTATTGACTTTATCCTCACTCTTTTTTTCAATCTCCAAAAGATATTGATAGAACTCTTCGTTCATACCCTTACTTCTCTTTTTAATTAATTCTCTTCTGAATGCAGGATCCTTTCGTGCTCTCTGTGCGTCAGACATGTTACCGGCAGCTGCTGATGGTTTGGATTGTGGTCTTGGGTTATTAACTCCACCTGCTGGAGGTAGTACTCTGCGAGCAGGTCTTACTGGTGTGTTTGAAGATGCCTTTGCCAGAGGATCGCTAGCAGCAGATTTCCTAGTAGGAGAAATTGGTTTCCTAACATTAGGTGCTGCCTTTGCCAGAGGATCACTAGCAGCAGATTTCATAGTAGGGTTTGCTACTATATTATTTGATGTTACTTTTGCTGCAGACTTTGTGGAAGACTTTGCAACATCGTTTCTTGTTTTTGCTGCAACTCTTTTTTCTGAAGCATTATTAGTAGAATCGGCAGCACTACCACTAGACTTACTACGAAAGGGATTGAGTTTCCCTAACTTATTCATTCTCCTACGATTAAGTCTGTCGCTAACCTTCTTGTCTTGTGCGTCAGCAAGTTTCTGATTACGATCATCAATCTTCTTTTCTCTTCTATCTGCCTTACGCTGTGCTGAACCTGCTTTGATTCTTGAAGGTGCAGATCCAAGTGCCTTTGCTCCTGCTTTAGCAAGATTAAATCCTGTTCTTGCAGCGGCAAAACCTGCTTTAGCGACACCCTTTGCCATCTTGACTTGTGCGGTTCCCTCGCCGTCATCCTTGTCAATTGATTCACCACCACGTCCAGACTTTGCTACTTGCTTCGCACGAGACAGACTCTTATCAACACCTGCTTTTCTCTTAGTAGCAATACCTTTGATTTTTTCTAATTTTTTTGATTCAAGATCTGCTTTCTTTTGCTTACGAGCACGAATACCAGCAACTGCATCAGAAACTTTTTTGTCTGAAGTAGATGATTTTTCTGACTCTACTTTCTTCTTTGCAGAATCATCTCTCCTCTGTTGAGCAGCGGCATCATTCTCCTTCTTACGATTTAAAGATCCCTGACGAATCTCTAAATCTTTTGCTCTCAGATCAAGTTTGCGCTTCTTTGACTGACTCACGGTCATCGTGTCGTCAAGTATCTTATTGGCAGCGTCTTTCTTTTCTTTTGGAGTCATTTCTTGCCCTTTTTAGCAATTGCTTTCCCGACTGCCTTACGACGATTCTTCAGATAATCATCTGACTTATCAACGTCACCGTCGTTGTCTACGTCAGCATCTTCCTGACCTACGGGATCAAGAGTCTTTTCTTCTAAATCTTGAGCAAATTCTTTCCAGGACTTCATTTCTGCCAAAAAACAAGGAGTTGAAATTATTTATATTACTTCTTTCCCACCTTTACAACATAGCGTTTGTTGAGCATTGCACCAGGAGTCATGCGTGAAACATACTTTAAGAATCCAGCAGTTCCCACAAGAGTATTTGGATGCTTTTTATCTCTCATCATTTTATTCATCTTGACTTCGGAATACTCCTTGATATCCTTTAACCAAGATTTGAACATGATACCATCCTCGGTTACACAGATGATATAGTTAGTTCCACGACGATTGACTTGTCCAACTAATCCAGTATTTAAATTCTCTACAATATCACCAATTCTGAAAATTTTTCCTTTTACATACGATTCACGTAGTGACTCGGGATCAAATTTGGGTGCGATCTGCCACAATTCTTCTTTGATGTTCATAGACTTACGAACAGAATTGAACATTTCTTTCTTCTGAATAACAGTCATCTTATTGGGAACACCCTTGGAGAATGCATTGAAATCATTCTCGGCAGCATGTGCTCTCAATTTAGATGCAGACATTCCTGATACGTCATCAGCATCTGGGTCACGAGCACCAGCAGAGACAACTTTGATTTCTTCAAAGTCATACATCTCAGAACCATTATACTTTTGAGCAAGACCTTGGAATTCTGCAAGACGGTCTTGACCAACCATGATAGTTACACTCTTATATCCGACTGCATACTTAGCAGACAAAACATCAAAGATAGTTTTTGCTTTATTATCGTCAAAGATGTTCTCTTCATAATCTGGGAACATCGTCTTCATGAATCCAATCTTACTCTTGGGGTCAAGTGGATTCTTTTTCTTATCTTGAGTTCTACTTGGATATATTGCTAAATCTGCACCTTCTCTCTTTGCCTGAGTTGCTGCTGCTTTCAACAGTTTCTCATGTCCAATTGTAGGAGGATTAAAACGACCGAATACAATCACAGCACCAGAAGACTCAAGTGCTTCTTCACCTTCGGGTTCTTGTGCTGCTGTTTGTTGTTGTTGTTGCTGCTGTGCAGGTTGCTGCTTTTGTGCTGGAGTTGCAGCAGCAGTCTTAGCAGTGCTTCTTACAGCATCTGCTCCTGCTTTCTTTTGCTTTTGCTTTTCTTCTTCTGCCTTTGCTTCACGTCCAGAAAAAACCTTTAACTTACCATCAACAGTTTTTGCTTTAAACTTGCCCTGCTGATCGTACCATCCACCATGTCCGTCTCCTTTCAAACCCATCTTTCGAGCTTGAGAGGATACAGTCGTTTCTCCTGCTTCGGAAAGGAACTGACTGAACTTTTTCATAATTCTGTAAAGGTTTCCTTACGATACCGTTATACTATATTTAGTAGTGATAATTATTCGTTCTTAGCACCAGACTTGTGGCGGACAGTTCCTTTTTCGTCAGTGTAAGTTTCTTTCTCTTTTCTAGCAGTTACATAACCTACGCCAGGAACTGCACCAGTCTTACCTGCGGCACGGGCAGCGTTTCTATCTGCTGCTCTTTGTGCTGCTCTCTTACGATTTTTATCGTATGAAGACATTGCTTCATCAACATTTTCTAATTCTACGATTGACTTTCTAAGAATTTCTTCTGCAACTTTTTTACCAACAAGTCCACCGACTATAGCACCTACAGGTCCGCCCATCGCAGCACCTACTGCTGCACCGGCACCTGCACCAACTCCCGACTGCAACTTCTTACCTTTCTTTCCAGTTACAGCACCAAGTGTGCCACCTATGAGAGCAGGAGTCATTACTTCAGCGACCTGCTCAACTTCTTCTTTAGTTACTTTTTTTCTACGATTCATTTCTTTTTGAACTCTCTTCAACATAAACTGGTTAGAAGGAAGAGACTGATCAGATGAGGTTACTTGCTTATGAAGTGCTGACAGTTTTTCATCTGATTGCTTGGCCATCTTAGCATCTTCAGCAACTGTTTCTTCTTTCTTCATACCATCTGCTTTCTTTTTAAGTGCTACTTTACGGAAGGTGAGATCAATTCTTGAACCAGAGTCCATCTTACCCTGACTTGCAGGTTTTTGTGAACCACCAGCAGGTTGAGCACCAGCATCACTACCAGTTCTTCTGCCCTGAGCATACTTAGATCCACTCATTTTAGAGTCGCCAGAGACCATCTTGCCTGCATCAGATCTACTATCCTGATACTGCTTCTCACTCTGACCATGCTTACCTTTATAAAGTTCTTCTACATTCTCAACTTCTTCAAAGTGAGGATTCTTCTGACCCTTCACTTTCGCCATATCTTTACGCGCCTTCTCGTTATTCTCTTGGCGCTTCTTCATATCAGTCTCAAGATAAGAAGAGTCTTTTTTCTCATGAACCTGGGTATATGCTACATTGAGTTTCTCTAGGTCGTGGCGATTCATTTTAATGTCTAAAACTATTTCCGTAAAAGTATTTATAATTTTCCAGATACAATACTATCGCCAACAACACGAACACTACCTTCGGGCCATCCTTCCTGCTCACATTTTAGATGCCAGCGAGTCATAATAATAACGTTGTCTTTGATACAACCAGTTAACATTTGACGACCCTTTACGGTCATACTAGAATAAAGACCGAATCTTGTCTCCCAAACATAGAAACACTCATCAATAAGTTCTGCACCTTCGGGCACAATTACTTGATCAGTTGCTGTCTGAATCATTTGAATCCTCTTTCTTTTTATTAAAACCAAAAGGTCCTTCTTTATCATCTAGTGCAAACTTCATCGCAATACCGCCAACTGCTTCCATAACTTTAAGGATGTCTTCCGATTTTGCATCCTCTCCAAGTTCTTTGGCGACATACCAATACTTAGGCCAAAATGTTTCGCCTGCTTTTTGATAATCTTCAAGTGTTAGAATTTTCATTTTTTTGTTGTTTTAGTATTTTAAAGTATAATTTATAATATCGAGTCTTCATTTCTTCAAGAACTTTCATGTCTTCATCGTATGCCATATATTTAAGCAACTGATAAGAACCCTCAAGTTCACTGATTAAACGAAGAATATTGACTGGTTTTCTTTCTAGACCACCGGGAATATAGTTGCTATTGTTATATTCAAACATCCAGTGCTGATTGGATTTGTTCATCCAAAGCAACGATTACTGAACGAATATCTACTGTACGTTCTGATGGAAATTCGTAACTATCTTGTTTTGTAGTGCGAAAAAGTGTCTCACGTACTGCTGCGGCAACACGAATGTTTAATTCAATAGTAACGGTTTTGTCGGTCATTTTCCTCCTGTATCGTAGTTTAGTTTATCGTCTTGATCTTTTAATTTACGCATACGAATTGTTTCGTGTAGGCGTTTAATTGCTTCTTCAGTTTCTGGGGTTTTATCATAGGACCATTCGTCCTTTGACTTTTTCTTTTTACCCATCAGACATCTCCCTCAACTATTTCATCCCATGCGATCCAAGATCTCGGAACATTACAGATAATTGACTCATCCATAAAAAGTGGTACACTCAAAGATTTTTTTGCCTGCATTAACATTTTATGTGCTTGTGCAGAAGCATCTTTTTCTTCTACGGTAGAACCCATTAACATCCAATCATATGAATGTTGAGATGTAATTTGATGACCTAAATCCATTACATCACTAAAAACTTCCTCAGTTAATGGTTTCATATGCTCATGTGTTTCATTAGCAATGCAATGAGCAAGTGCTGAAATCATTTCAGCTTGTCTGTCGTTAAGTTCGAGAGTGTAACTCATACATCTCCCACAACTCGGTTTTCAGAATGATGAACATCAAACTCTCCACCTGGATATCGTGCTTTGAGTTTCTCAACATTCATCTCAATCACCTCATCAAGAGAAATATTAAGTCCCATACATGCTTGTGCGACATACCACATGATGTCTCCAAGTTCACGCTTCATGTGAAATAGATTTTCTTCATTAACAGGTTTACCCTGGAAGACAATCTTTTTTACAATCTCAGTAAACTCACCTGCCTCAGCAGACATTCCTACAGCAGCAGTAAGCAATCGCTCGGTAGGAAACTCTTGACCTTCAAGTTCTTGAATACGATATACGAAAGCTTCGTGATCTTTACTTTGTTCCGAGGTAACGCCATTTACAAATTCAAGGTATCGTTGTGTGTCTACAGTCATATTAGAATTTAAGAGATGCGAATTTCTTGGTGGTTCTTTCCTCATTATTATACTGCTCTTCCTGGCCACTGTCAAGTATATCGTTCTGTGCAGACTGTTCACAATCATACAGTCTCATCTTGGAACGATCAATTCCAACAACAAACCTCTTGTTCATGTTGATATCGTTGTAACGATTCTTCAACTGCTTCACCATAATTTGTCCCAACTCCTCAAGCTCATCTGTAGAAATAAGGGCAAACATAAGATCAGCAGTAGCAGGGAGACCAAAGGACTCACTAGTATCAGTAAGCTCAACATCAGAGCTACCATAACCAGAACGAGTGGTCTGCGTGGCAGAAACGATAGGGACGTTTGCTTCACAAGCCAGTCCTCTAAGCTCTTCTGCAATAGACTTAATAGTTGTATATGAATTGACATTGCTCCCAGCGCGATATCGCGAGGAAGCACATATATTAAGGTAATCAATGAAAATAATATCAGGTCTAAATGATTTCTTAAGTGCAAGTTCATTAAGAAGTGCTTTAAAGTGTCCACTATGAGCACTCGCTGTAGGGTATTCTTTAATTATAAGTGAACCCTGTGTTTTTTGACAGATGTTAGAGACTTTTGTCTCGAATATCTGACGTGGGAGATCTGCAATCTCTTGAATGTTTACGTTCAGAAGGTTTGCGTCTATTCTTTCTGCGATCTTTTCTTCAGCCATCTCCATCGTAATATACAGAACATTCTTATTCTGTAATAAACAAGAAGCGGCAATATGACACATAAAGAGAGACTTGCCCACGCCAGTACCTGCAAGAGCAACGTTGAGAGACTTATTACAAAGACCGCCCTTTGTAATCTTGTTGAAGAAGTCCAAGTCAAATGGAATCTTTTCCTCAGTCTGATGGTAGAAGTTGTATCGTTCTTCATAGTCATTTAGATAATCGTGCCCAATATGATTATCAAATGAAACTGCAAGGGCATCAGAAAGGATTGATGGAATAGCATCTCTACCTTTCTTCTGATCTTCACCTCCGTCTGCAATACTAATTGACTCTACTAGTGCAAGATAGATTGCACGATCGCGACACCACTTCTCAGCAGTATCAGTCAACCACTGCTTATCGTTTGGGGCATGCTCAAGTTTAGAGAGAGATTCAACAGTCTGCTTATATACTTCATCATTTAGGTCAGTTCGATTCTCGACCTCAATTGATAGAGCAGCAGTTGTTGGAAGAGTATTATATTTTACAATAAACTTTGATATTTCTGCGAAGATAATCTTCTCATGATAATTCTCAAAGTATTCTTCCCGCACAAATGGAAGAACCTTGCGGGAGAAGTCCTCATTGAAGACCAGATTTTGTATGATTGTAGACTCAATTCGTTCCATTACTTATAATGTAGATACGTACTAAGAATGTACTTTGGACATTCAATGACTGGTTCGCCCCTATGTGGGAACAACCACAAGGGAGGGAAGATGACCAGTTTACCCTTCTTAGGTTCAATTGTCAATCCTTCAAATACAGTGTGTCCATCATTTGGAACATCATTTAGATACCACATAAAAGACAAAAACCTCCGAGAAGATGCATAGTCTTTCACATCTACATGAGTGTCAAACATATCTTTCCCATCTGGTTCATACCTTTTGATACGAAATTGCTCAAAAGCATGTGACTCTGGAAAGACTCTTTTGTCTACAAACTCATAGTAATCATTTCGATACTCAAATGTCTTTGCTATCAAAAGATTGTGTATGTGACTAATTTCTTTGGAGTGTTCTGTAACGTTTAACTGTGTGAAGGATGGTTTGCTTTGTTCATCAATACGTTCATGATTATCTGAATTACTATCGAAAAAACCTATAAGAAAGTCACAGGTCTTTTCTTCTAATGCATCATCATAAACACGAACAAAATCATTAAGTAGAACCATAACTAAATTCTTTCTTTGCAATCTCATCAAGTTTTTGCATCACTTCTGGTGTGAAGTATGTTTCTGGGTCTTTTAGGATTGCTTTAGCATAGACTTTCTTACCATCTATTTCATAACGTCCGGCAACGTTCTTCCAAAGTCCGCCAATCTCACCGAGTTCAAGAAGACCATAATATCGATCAAGACCACGCTCATCGTAATACAAACGCACTGTAACATCTTTGTTCTCCTTACTCAGACGCGACTTGTGAGTCTTTGCCTTGATAAGATTTCCAACGACTTCTGTTCCATCCTTCTCTTTCTTTTTGCTGAGATAGATGATTGTACTTGCTGCATACTTGAGACCAGAGCCTCCTCCCATTTCCTTTGTAGGGACATAAGAACCAATGACATCGTAAGTGTGGTTTGTTACTAAAAGTGGAATTTTTGCTTGACCAAGTTTGAGTGTAAGCATACGGAATGCTCCTTTGACAAGTTGAGATTTGGTCATGTCTCTGACTTGCTTATCGTCTAGAGCATCACGAATCTCCTTCTCTGTGGAAAGCATACCAAGAGAGTCTAACACAAACATACAGGGTCGGCGCTCTTCTTCAGATTTTTTTAAGTATATGTCTACTGCTTGTAGTGCTTTCTGTCTGAACTGTTCAATCGTAACAACATTGACAACAACCAGTCTGGTTAAGTCAATGCCACGACTTGTAAGAAGAGACTTATTAACTGCTGCTTCAGTGTCAAAGTACAAACAGTAACCGTCAGGATTACTATCCAGAAAATTCTTAACCACAGCGAGACTAAAGAAAGTCTTCCCAGTAGAAGACTCACCAGCAATGGCAGTAATCTTATTCCCAGAAACACCACCAAATATGCTACCTGAGACCAGTGAATTAAAAACGTAAGAACCCGTGTCCACAAAGGTTTCTGTGTCGTCGATGTCTGATGCGAGTTGGGTGTAGTCATCTCCAATCTCTTTTACAATTTCTTTTAAAAAATCCATTACAATGCAATTCCAAATTCTTCACGGGCAATTTTCTTATAAGGTCCGCCTGGGTTAGCATCACGGATATCCTTAATCCTTTTTAGTTTTTGATAAAGTGCAGCATCTCCCCCGAGACGCATAGCACTAATAATAGTATTCAATTCTTTGTCGTTGATAGGAAGATCCATTCTACTCCATTACGTTTTTTGATTCTGTGCAGATAACCCAATTATAACTCTTTTTTAGTTCTTTTGCAAACCATTTAGCATTGGTCTCATCTTCAAAGTATCTGCTCTCTTGTCGGGGAGAAAGATCTCCTGGTTCGGACCAGCGAACAATGTATTTACTCACGAAAAGAAACTCTCTAAACTTATTTTCTTTTCGACAGACCACCCGATAGCATCTAGGATCACACGGAGTGGATCAAGAAATGCCTTATTGAATTGCATCTCATAATCGACGTATCGTTCCAAGTCCAGTTCCTTAGGGAAGTCTTGGATAAAGGATATTACATTCTCCCTAGTCGGGTTTGGACTCTTCAGATAGCAGAACTTAATCTTGTCTCCGTTTTGTATAGGAGCATACTTCTTATCCAAACCACGCTCTTTTATATAGAAGTTATAGAGCAAAGCACCACGACAATGCATTGGAGTTCCCTTTGCATAGATTGTATTGATACCTTTATACTTGGTCACACTAGAGACAGATCTAGGGAAAGATATTTCCTCAACTGGTAGTGCTCTGAAACTCTTACGGGAACCTTCAATGAACTCAATCACCTCATCTTCTGTTCCACTCATCACCAGTTTCAGACCATCCTTAATCATCTGACGACAAGGTGCAGGTGTGGATGACTTGACTGCTTCAATACCCATGATTTTCAGTTTAGGTTCTGCATATCGCACACCTTCACTGTCCCACACATTAAGGATGTATCGCTTCTTAGCAGTCCAGATACCACGATCAGCAATGTTCTCTCGCTTCATCTGCATCTTCTGGTCGTAGGCGTTTACATAGTCCGCCAACGTTTGGTAAGAACTTTCAATATAAGGTTCAAATTCCACCTCACAGACCTTATTAAGGAAATCGACAATGACCTCAGGAGTTTTCTCTCGGTCTTTGAATACCCAGTCAACAAAAGGACCCATATTAAGATAAATGGAGTCAGTATCTGAAGCAATAACATAATCAGTGTTTTTCGTTTTCAGAATTTTATTCAGTTTATTATTCATCTTATTCTCAATCCAGCGGATCGAGACCTGGCCAGACAGTGTAATTGCTTCGGCGTTTGCTAGTTTAAAATACCGAAAGTATTGATTACCAATAGCACCATAAGCAGAGTTAAGAGAAATCTTCTTCGCCATTTGAATATTGTTACATCTAGCGATTTCCTTTTCAAGTGCTTTAGTAGGAGTCTTCTCGTACTGCTGCTTTGCCGCAAGCATTTTCTTCTTGAAGATAACACGGTCACCATACATCTTCTCCATCAATTGAGGTAAGAACCCTCTGATGTCTTTACGATACATTGCACCATTAGCACAAACCGCATAATCTTTATATTCATCAAATATCAGTTCTTGATTAAGTATTTTATTAACGGTAGTTGATGGGTGCCTGGTATCTTGTAACGTCTCGGGAGAGATATTGTACTGCATAATAAGATGAGGATAGAGAGAGTTAAGGTCAAAAGACACAACCCAATCATACTTTCCCGGAAGCGGTTCCTTGACATATGCCCCCGCATATTGTGAATCTTTTTCAGATCTCTCTTTTGGAGGGATGACTATGTTCTTCTTCTTTAAGTAGTTATAGATAATCGCATCCCAAGTGCGTACCTGGTAGAATACATCGTTGTAATTTACCTTGGCGTCATATGCCATAGTCAATGCCAACTCAATCAATTTCATCTTGTCTTCCATACGGTCAACAAGTTCCACGTCAATAATGTTGTATTCAATAAATTTTTGCCAGTTACCTGTGTAAAAGTCTTTAAAAGTATCAAACTCAGAGTGATCCAACTTACGTTGTCCCAGTTCCACAAATGCAATGTGGTCTAGTCTATACGACTCTTGATTAGTATAGGTAAACTTCTTATATAAGTCAAGGTAATCGACCACAGAAATGCCTGCCATCTCACAGGTAATCTGTGTGCGACCATGCATCTGGATTTCACGTTGACGGACACTGTTCCAAGGAGAAAGTTTCTTAACAACCTTCTCGCCCATCAAACGCTCAATACGCCTCACAATGTATGGGATATCATATAGTTCACAGTTCCACCCTGTAATGATATCAGGAGCAGTTCTCTGCCACCAGTCTAAGAATCTATTGATTAGATCAAACTCATCATGGCATAAGACGAAGGTGACATCCTTACGAGTGTTATTGAATGGTCGTGAGGCAAAGCAAGTAATATGCTTGGTCGCAGCATCCTGCAATGTGATAGCAAGAAGTTCTTCTGCAACATTGAATACGTCAGGGAAACCCTCTTCAGCAGCAACCTCAATATCAATTGTATAAAGTCCAATCTTTGAGATATCAAACTTAATCTCATCCTCAGGATACTTCTCGGAAATATACTGAGCAACATATCGATCATTACCGTAGACGGCAAATCCATGAACGTCTTTATACTTCTCTATAAATTCCTTACAATCTGTAACCTTACCAGGTTTGATTGGTTCTACACTTTCGCCATCAAGCGTTTTCCATTTTGATTCCTTCTTAGAGGGAACATAGAAGGTTGGATAAAAATCTTCTCTATAAGAGAAATGCTTACCGTCTTCGTATCCACGTACCAGCATTTGATTAAATCGCTGATAGACATTAGTGTAAAATCTCATTTAGTCAGTGACTCATATTCATCAAGTAATTTTTGGTTGGGTCCAACCATAGTCAATATTTTCTCAGAACTCATCATAACAACTTCATCATCTGATACATCAGTCAACCAAGGTGTGAGTTCTCCTTTTTCAATCAAGTAAGGTCTTGTAAGTTTGCAATCGGGTTGTCCGATATCTGCAAGGACTTCCTCAATCGTGCTCAGTAAAAGTAGCCTGTTCGTTAAGCAAAGCACTTGAACTGTCGGGGGTTCCGGTTCCGGCATCATCGAGTCCGGTGGCAACATCATCTCGTCTGTTGCTAAGTTGGTTTCTTCCACTATTTCTCCTTTCGTAAGATTCTACAATTGAATCGAGTGGGTCAGCAATGCAGACCACCCAATCTTTATTTACAATGATATCCTTATCCTTGGATAATCCCATCCACTTATAAAAAATTAACTCATGTTTCGGAGGAGCATTTTCTGCCTCAATCAGAATTTCTTGAGTTTTAATTTTAATGCAGTGGGGTTCACCAAAAAAATAAGATACCAGATTATCATCAGAGTCGCGAAACTCCTTGATGTCTGCGATGACTTCCTCACCGGACTTTAATAGTGCAATTTGTACGCTCATAAATCGGTATTTTCCTTCTAGTATTATAACATAAAAAAAGAGGGGTTGCAACTGGATTTTGCCAGTTCCCCCTCCGTCTGCGACGACGATATACTTTATTTAGAACCAATCCTTTCTTTGATGATGTTCTGGGACTACTTTACTTAACTCAACTGCTAGTAACCCATTCTCAAAAGTAACTGATCTAACTTCCGTTTCATCACCGAGTGACCAAGATCTGGTGAAAGATCTCTGAGCCATTCCTCTGTGGTGGTATGTTGGTTCCTCTTTTGGTTCTTCTTTTGTTCCTTCAACAAATAGTTTTCCGTCTTGTGTGTAAACATTTAATTCTTTTTGTTTGAATCCAGCAAGTGCTAGTTCAAGTCTTGATTCCGTGCTACTGACTTGGACTAGATTGTATGGAGGATAATTCCCTTGCGTTTCATTGACGTGAGATAGTCTATCAAATATATCATCCATACCGATGCTATACTTATTTATACGGTCTACCAAAGAATTTAAATCGGCAGAATGAAACTTCTGAATGTTGACCATTGTACTTCTCCTTTTAAAGCGAGATTAGATTGTGTGGACCCCGAAGGCATCCAATACTATTTAAGCACAAAACATAAAAAAAGAGGATGTTGAATCCCCTACGTTTTTATTCGGTTGTTTCTACTTTCCTCTTCTTACCGATATTATACTTAGTCTCAAGCACCCACTCGTGCTTCTCCTTATATGCTAACACCTTGATCTGATTCAAGGGTGCAATGTCTGTGACCTTCTCTGGTGAAATAACACTAACCAGACCCCAGTCACAGAGCAGTTGAATAATTCTGTTGCGTCTCTGGACATCATTCACTGTCAAGTTAGCATGCTTGCCGTCCAGGGCAAACAGTTCCTTAAAGTGGACAATGTAATATCGTCCCTGCTTATGCAGAATATGGCAGGACTGATAAATCTTTTTCTCTTTACGGGATGCAACCCCGATACGTGTCAGAGTCTCACGAACCTTTAAAAAATCATCTGGTTCATTTAACGTAATTTCAATCATCTGGTCAGCAGACCAGTGAACTTCAGGTTCTTGAATCATCTTTTTCCTCCAGTCTCAAATTTAGATTTAATGAATAATAATTGTTCTTTGGTAAGAATACTCAGAGCCTGTTTTGCTTTCTCGTTATTATATCCATAATAACGTTTAACATAATCTAAATCTCTGATCTCGTCCTTTCGGAGCCACGGAGAGAATCTTTTCCGTTTCCTCACACTATTTAGCATGAAAGAATACTGAAGATTAGGGTCCAAATGTGAATTTAAATTCATTTCATTCGCATACAGAACCGTGTCCAGTTGACCGGACATGCAGCGATTTACAATATATGCTGGATACTTTGCATCAGGATCTTCTAGGCGAAGATCTTTCTTATTAATGTTGATAGAATTCAACCAGTCTTTTAATTCCAATGTCGGATTACTCCTGCAATAATAAAACAATTAGTAGTGAGATAAGAAATTAATATAGCAGTCCGTACCATAACCACGTAGTTATCATACCGGTTAGTTTTATCATCAGAAAAACTACCTAAACTATATTTCCAAATACGCCCTAATTTCTTCATTCGTCCTTAGTCTTGTTCCTGATAATAATCTGATCGTTCTTATAATCTGCTACAAACTCAAGAACATCTTCATGGTCCCAAAGCAACTCTTCATAGAGTGCATTGAGTTTTCCCATATCCTCATATAACTGATTGGGGTTTGTCATAATTAAACAGTAAAAGTTCCTTTCGTTCTTTTTGGTCGCGCATATATTCACCTACAGATCTCATTGTGTATGTAAGATCAAACTCTCCTACTTCCCACCCTTGGAACCTTTCTTTGACCAGTTGAGACGAATTGTAAGATATGAGTTGAGGACCAATAGACCTATCACAATCGGCAGCAAAATCGTCGTGGTTGAATCCGTTATGCATACTCCCCTTCCTTCCATAAAGGTTATCTCGTATGTCGTATGGGGGGTCAAGGTAGGTGAAACAAGACTTGGTGTCTGTGAGAAGTTTTTCATAACTGAGGTTAGTAATTTTCCAATCTTTGATTAGTTGAGAGTATCCTGGAAGTTTTTCGATGCCTCGCATTGAGAAGTTGGAGACACTTGCTTGTTTGCTGAAGGAGGACGACTCGGTGAGACCAGAAAAAGAACACTTATTGACAATATAAAAAGCAGCTGCGCGAGATAAATCCGATTCAGTATATTCATTTACAGTTTCCTTAGACTTTAAAAATAAATCTTTTGCAGATACAGGTTCAGGATGCTGAGACTTCAGTTCACCAATCATCTCAGCAAGATCAGCACCAGAATCTTGTAACACTCTCCAGAAATTATATAGAGGTTTATATAGATCATTCACCCAGATGTCTAGGTGAGGATACTTCTTAGTGATGTGAATAGCAACACTACCGCCACCAAGAAATGGTTCGTGATATTCTTTGTATTCCCTCAGGTCTGGAAAATACACATCCATCTTAAGGCAAGCACGAGACTTGCCGCCAGGATACCTCAAAGGTGTCTTATATGACTTCATCATAGAATGAGTTTCTTATCAGGTGTGGTGACTCCACCGAACATCTCACTATACTTGTTTTTTACAGTGGGGTCAACTTTTGCAACATAAACAATGAATTGTCTTCCTACTATAATCTCAGGTTCCAGTTTATCAACGACAGTTGCCCAAGGGATAAATCCAACACTCTGTGCCTGAGGGACACAGACCAGTCCATTCCTTACAGTGATGGTCTCATCATTCTCTTCAACAATCTCAGCAACAATCTCTTCGCCAGTGCTGATACGTAACAGTTTTACATTCATTTTAATTCGTTATAGTGTTTGATTAGTCTTTCAATTTGTTTCTTGTCTGTACCACAAGGAGCATTCATTAAACAGATAAGAGTGGCGGCAGTGTCTGAGATTGAAGGTTTGATAGTAAACCCCCACCTATCAACTTCACCATCAACAGGTGCTTCACAAGGGTCAAATTCATGTGGCATTAGAATCCTCCACCTTTACCCCTTTTCTTTGTTTTAGGTAACATCTTTTTTAATTCTTCTTCTGAGTAATTATCATAGATTTCAAGCATACGATCTAATGCATATTGAAATTGAGAACCAGCACTCATCTTACTAAGCATATGTTGTGCTACATCATACCTTAGTTCTTCAAGTTCATTGGGTGTCATTTGAACTCACATTCAACCATTATCTCAGTCATTGCCGCCAAGAGGTTGATTTCTTGGTCTGCGACAAATGCCGATTGATACTGATACTTAGCAACAATGAGCACGGCAGCAGCAATACTAGGACCGTCCAGAACTTCGTAAAGAGCATCGTAAGCACGACGCAATAGTACGTTAGGATCATTGTCCAGGTTAGAAACGATCCACTTACGTACCTCAGTAAAGTTCTTTTCCTTAATATTCTTAACAAGGTCATTTACCGCGATATCCCCAAACGACGCAAGGATCCCCGAATCAATCTTTCCAGCCACGGAGTATCGTTGACACTCGTTAAGGACACGTCTCCAATCGGGGAAGTGCTTCCCGATGAGTTCAATGAGTACTTTGTTTTGGTACTCGATACCTTCGCCTGTGAGAATTTCTTGAAGTCTAAGGAAGAAACCGTTGGCAATCTTTGCTCTTTCTTTTCCTTTGATTCCGAACTCAACGACTGTACATCGGGAGTGGAGCGGTTCAAGAATTTTATTTTTATAGTTACAGGTGAAGATGAATCTGCAGTTACCAGCAAACTCCTCAATAAACGCCCGTAAACAGAGTTGTACATCATTGGATGTATTATCTGCTTCATCAATGATGATGACTTTGTGTTTTGAAGTTGCTTGAAGCGATACGGTCGAAGCGAAATTCTTCGCATTGTTTCGGACAGTATCCAAGAATCGTCCTTCATCGGACCCATTGATGACATAATAATCTACTCCTAGTTCTTTGCACAGTGCTTTTGCTACTGTAGTCTTACCGATTCCTGGAGGACCTGCGAGCAGCATGTTGGGAATCTCACCCTTATTTAGAAAATCTTGGAACATTTTCTTTGTATCTTCAGGAAGGATACATTCCTGAATGGTCTGTGGTCGATACTTCTCGACCCAAATAAAGTTACTCATAATTTAGTCACCAAGTTTTACTGTGAGTATTGAGATCGCCCTCAACATGATTATGTTCTATCTCATCTATGTGGGCATGGTCAATTGATTCAATATGTAGATGCTCCAAAGAGTTTGCAATTCTTTCAAGGGCATCTGCAATGCGGTCAACAGGTATGTTCATAATCAAATCCAATCAGGTTTACGCTCAGGAATACGCAGATAGTTTTCTGCTGCCCAAGGTTTAGATGCAATATACATCTTGTATGCTTCGATGGTAGAGATACTATCATCAAACTTGTACTCTTCAGGCATAGCACGAACGAAGGGAGTGTGATCATCCCATTTTACATAAGGAATGATTTCATCAGCAGCAAGGAGAGTCTTGAAGCAAGTATGGATTTTACCATATCGAGTAAAGTACTCTTCACATAATGCAATACCGTGAGTAAACAACCATCGAGTGTTTTCTATAGTCTCATTTGCCCACTTGGTGCAAGGGTGATTACGAAACGCTCCCTTCTCTGTAGCATAGGGTGTACCGTCTGCTTTGGGAAGAGTACCGTAACCATGCCCCCACTTATTTGAGGCAATGATAGAGAGCATCTGACAGGTCTCTAGGGGCATCTTGACGATATGCTTATCAGGTAGAACCTCAGCACAACGCCAGGGACTTTCGTCCGTCACAAAGATGTTCATAATAAATGTGTTAGGGAAATCACTAGGAGGAATGTAACCATAATAACAACATCCCAAGAGTTTGTCCGTATAAAGTAAGGAATTGAAATACTATCACCTACCATCTGCAGTACAACACCAAGTGTTGTATTGATGTGGAGAATAATAAAATAAGCAATAATCACAAGACCACTGCCTAATACTCTCATAGGGACATCAACCGAAGGTGGAGTCCGGTTCAAGCGCGATGTAATATGTGAGATCAACATTGGTACTTACAAATCTAGCAAGGAGTTTTTCTGAGATTACAACCTCATAAGTTCCAGGAAGAATTTTAATATTTTCTACCTTAAAGTTAAAAGCAAACTCTAGATTGGTTTCTCCAACGGTGATCGAGTACTCATTAGATGTGTCATTCTTTTTATCACGAACAACTAATTTAACGACACCTGCTTCTCCAACTGCAACCAAATCTGGGAGTTGATAGACAGCAGATGCTTTTAAGAGAGACTGGAGTTGAGTGCTATCAAGTTTGAAGCATACATCTTCTGTGGGAAGTGTGATGGACTTTTCAGGAGGAGAAACAATTACACTAGGGTCGGCAAAGAAATACTTGGTCTTACGGTCCTTGCCCTCGCGAATAGTCAGGTTTGACTGGTTGGGGAATTCAATAGAGGGGTTGTCGTGTAGAGTAACACCGTTCAAGAATTGAACCAGATCATAAATTGCAAAGTCCTGAGGGATCTCTTCTTCAATTTTTGCCTCTGCTAAGATGTTCTTCATCACAGACATAGTGCGGAGAGTAGTGCCCTTCTTGAATGCAATAGACTGGTTGATAGAAGCAAAGTTCTTCAAAAGGTTGACAGTTTTTTCGGAGAGTTTCATAGTCATTGATTGTAAATTTCACGTTGGGCGTTCTTGTCGTTGAAATGCATCAGAAGCACAGCATAGTGCAGAATCTTCATAATGTCACGGCGGGCAGTTCCTTTCTTGTCGTAGCGAGAAGCATACTTGAGGATATTAGATCGGCAGAATGCCTCACCATCACCACATGCTTCAATTAAATCAAGAGTTTGAATCTTATCAGAACCAGCAGAATAATGCTGTTGATATGTTCCACCGATGTACTCTTGTAACTCTTTAATTATTTCTTCCTCACTATACTTGTAGCGTGTAGATTCTTTGTTCATGTGAAGGTTAATTTGATATTCTAGATCACTATGACCCCATGGCGGCATGGATGGATCTGATGCATCTCTATTACGATCGTAATCATAATAATACTTTGAATGTTCTATCATTTCATCATAAAGTAGGGACCAAGCATTCGTCATTATATCAGATTATATTGGTGTTGTCAATTACGTAGATACGATCTTCATCTTCTGACGAAATGGCGAAATCTGCATCAACTTTATCATAGAGTTCCATGAATGCCTGCTTGGTTTCATCATCAAAACGATTGACGCAAACTTGAATTGCCTTTGCCTTATCATTAAAGATGCTGTAAGCACGAATGATATGGACCAGACGACGGGTGCTGATGATCTCTTCGATACCACCATCATAAAAGGTTTTACGGATGATGTCACCCCAATCGACCAGATGCTTACAGAAGTCTACATTATCAACATTCAAAGTTTGAGAAATGTTTTCGAGAATTTTCTGCTCAGTCTTGACGCTAGGATACTGCTGCTCAAATGTTACTGGGAATCGCTCAAGGAATGCTTCATTGAGCACGTTAGTTCCAATGAATCGTCCGTCGTCTGAACCTTTACCTTTAGTGTTTGCGGTTGCGATGACATTGAAACCTGCAGTGGGGTGTACAAACTTCCCAATTTTCTTGAGAAAGATTCCATTTCCTTCAAGGATACTCTGGAGACAGAGAATTTTATTAGAGGCAAGGTCGATCTCGTCAAGGAGCAAGACAGCTCCTCGCTGGAGTGCTTCAATGACTGGGCCATTGTGCCAGACGGTTTCGCCATTAACAAGACGGAAACCGCCAATAAGATCATCTTCATCTGTTTCGATAGTAATGTTTACACGGATAAGTTCTCTACCCAATTGAGCACATGCTTGCTCAACCGAGAACGTTTTACCATTACCAGAGAGACCAGTAATGAACGCTGGATAAAATAGACGGGACTGAATAATTTTTTTAAGATCACCGAAATTACCAAACTTGACGAAAGTATCATCTTTATCAGGAATTAGATTCTGTTCAATTACAGGCATTGCAGGGGGTGCCTGATAGTTTTGTTCAAGTTGTTCAGGCACGCTCAGATTCCACTTACCGCGACCAGTTTTATATTCGTCAATTTTTTTAGAAACGGTTTGATAGTTAGCACCATTCATTGCACACCATGCTCGAATATCGCCACTGGTGACAGACTCGCCATACATGGATTGAAGTGAAGTGCGAATATACTCGGAAGAGAGAGACATGATGTTGTGTGCTTTGTTTCAACTGAAGTTATTATAGACCAAAAAGGGGGTCTTGTGACCCCCATTCAGACAGTTGTAAGATTGGTTCACCCAATGTCCTTGAGTTCCTTGATAAGTTTCGACTTGCTCTTACGGCGGTCAAGTTCGATACCTTTGGTGCGACCAAGTTCTTCAAGTTCAACTTTGGACATATCACCAACTGCCTTTGCAGCAGGTGTGGGTACTGCTACGGGTGCAGGAGGAGTGGGAGAAGCGGCCGCTGGTGCTTCGTTCTTTCCCTTAACTAAATCTCCGAATTTAGACATAGCTTTAAATGATGAGGTTTTAAATATTTATGCAATGAGTTCGATAAACTCACCTAAAACTTTTTTATTCATCTTCTTGGTTCTCAGACTCTTAACAAAAGCAGTCTTGATCTGTGTCTTTGTAGCGTCCTCTTTGACTTCAAACTCTGTGTCCTGATTCATTGCAGTAGAAGACAACCCGAAGTACTTATGGTATCCAGACTCAGTAAGAGTGAATGACTTTTCTTTTTTCCATTGACGTGAAATTCTATCGTATTCTTTAAAGTCTGGTGCATGTTGACGGATGAAGCAGTTTGCATCACGAGAAGCAAGAACACGAATACCAATAAAGTTGACTGAAGGCATACGGTTACGAAGAAGTTTGAGCATCGAACCAGTATGACTGAATCTTGACTGATCATTCCAGTCTTGCATCATAGAATATGTGTGTCCAGTTTTACGATCACGTATAAATGAATCTCCATTAAGACTATTGACTCCGAGATACGGTTCAACGCTGTGTTGGAATCTACCTTGAAACTCTTTATGATACTTAAGAGGAGGTGCCTCACCATCAGTCAGAATCACACACTGAACCTTCTCCACATTGGTATTACACTTGAATTGAGGGATAATTTGTTTTAAAGTAATCAGTGCCTCATTAAGAGGAGTTCCAGAAAGATACAATCCCACAGGAATGGAATATGGTACTCCCCAATTAGCACTAAAGTGATATGCCATACGGAACATGTGTAGCATCTGCTGTTCAAGTTCCTTAGACTTTACTTTACTAGTGAGAATATTCAACATTGAGAAAGACTCACTAACTCGAACTAATCCGTCTTTCTTTTTGTAGGATAATTCAGCAATACCCATCCCGTCGTCACGAGGATAGTCGTTAGTAAATGCATAGACATCGAAAGGAATACCAACTTTTTTACAGAACCATATGAGGTTGAAGAGTTGCTTCATAGTATCAAGCATCACATTGCCCATTGAACCAGACCAATCAAGTACAAATACCAGACCGTGATTCTTACCATCAGCAAATGTTGTGACCTTTTTGAAAAGGTCTTCATTGTATTTGTATGTATGAAGTTTGGTGCAGTCAAGAACTCCTGTCTTAGAAGTTGACGCACGAGCATATGCAGCAGCAGACTTACGGCACTCAAACTCCTTCACCAGATAATTAACTTCTTTCTGGGCACTACGCTTAAACTTGTTAAATGCCTCATCGACATATTGAAAGAACAACAATGGTGTAGATTCTTCTGACCACTGTTCTTCACATAATTGATGTATCTTGGAATTAGGAATAATAATTCGATCAAGATTTAACTCGGGTAGTTCTGCATATACATTATCATAAGCATCCTGATCCAGTAAATTCTCACGAACAGCATCATCAAATGCACTCATGGTCTTCACATCAGGATCAGAAGTTACACCCCCAGACATACCCTGTTGCTGATCATTGATATCAGACATCTCATCACCAGTCTCTTCAGAATCAAAAGATTGAGTATCACCCCCACCTGAAGTATATTCCTGCTCCTGCTCTACATCTTCACCGTCATCACCACCAGAAGATCCCTGAGGCATTTCGTGATTATCAAAGTTAATTTTACTCTCTTGTTCTTTCTGGTCCAGGCAATACTTGTAGATCTCTTCTGCAATATCCAATACTTCATCAAAGGTCTCGGTCTCGCCAGATCGCTCCTTAAGATTATTCTCTTTATCGTTCTCAAAGGGAACATTTATGAAGTTACCGATCTTATAGAACAAATTAATCTTGTCTGCCAGGTTAAGCAGAGACAGATCTTCATCATTAGTCTGGAAGAAATCTTCACCACTCAATTGTTCATATCCCTTAAAAAAAGATTTAGAGAGACCAGGATATCGACGCTTCATCAGTTTTTCAATGCGAACATCTTCTACAACGTTCACGAACTGTGGGGGAATATTACGATCTACAATCCAATCAATATCAGGAGTATAAAGGGCATGTCCGACCTCATGCCCAACCAGAAGATCGTAGACAACAGGAGTTGCATTCTTCCAATTGGGCAGAGTCAGGACACGGGTATGAACATTGAAACATGCAGTCTCTACATTCTTGTTCTCCACAACCAAGTCTTCGGTTGCCAGAAGTTTAGCAAGTTGCGACTTGATCTCGTGGGAAACAGTCATCGTTGTTTTTTCGTATGGACTCATAATACAACGAATCCCGCCTCTTGGGCAGGATCATGTGACTCTTTTTAAACTGTCTGAGTGCTTCCTTCCGTGCTCTCACTGCTTGTGGTTTGAGAGTCCGTTTCTGCTCCTTCTTAGAATGGTGTTGCCAGTTAGGGGTTGTCATGGAAATACCTATGAAACTTTTTTGCTGAACCCTTTTACTTTATCAAATTTTATGATATTGTCAAACTTATCCATAAGTTCATCAGTCTTGTGTGAAATGACGAAGACGTTCGCATCATTTACAACATACTTAATGATCTTTGTGAAATACTCTGTTCCAAATCCATCGAGTGAACTATCAAAGATCTCATCCAGGATCAAGAGATTGGTGCTAGCAGAGTTCTTTCTTTTAGCAATCTCTCGCCAGGTAAAGAGGAGAGACAAGTCAATTCTCATCTTCTCCCCTTCGCTGAATGATTCATAACTAAAATCTTCATGTATCGGGGACTTTACAGTCTCTTTGAAATCTTCGTCCAGAGAGAAGTTAATATAGAAGTCCATCAACTGAAGATACTTATTGATCTGCTGATTCATAAGAGGCAGATATCTCTTAATAATTTTGGATTTTACTCCTCCATCCTTCATTAAAGAATGTGCAAATTCGTTGTAGACGTTATTCTCTTTTTGTTGGGAGTGTTTAGATTGGAGTTCCTCCAGTTCTGTAACTAGTTTTTCTAATGCATGGTGCTCAGTATTTCGGTTCTCAAGTTGTTCGGTAATAATTTGAATTTCCGTTTCAAGATCTCTCGATCTGTTATGCAATCCTGAAATCCTAGTATTTGCTTTAGAAATTTCATGCGTTAGGTTAGTTGCCTCTTTAGAAAGAACCTTGAATTGGTTTTCTTTTTCCTCTTCAAGTCTGATCGCCTCTTCCAACTCCGTGAACCCCTGTTGGAGTTCCTTTGCTTTTGATGCTGCATCATTAATTCTATTTAATCTAAATGATTCTTCGATATGCTGATCACAGGTTGGGCATACCGTATTCTCTGCAAAAAATTTATGTTCCTTAGTAATTGTTGATACTTTCTGTTGTAGTTTACCACGAAGTGTTCCAAGTTTCTTAAGTTTTTTATTAGAACCTGAAGACACTTCCATTTGATCTTCTACTTCTTTCAACTTATCACCATGTGTTTCAATCTCCTTTACCAGGTCATCTACATTACCAGCAAACTCTTTAATCTTATTCTTTTTATCTTGGATATTCTTCTTACCAGTCTCCTCCAGATCAGAGATGAATGACTTCTGCATATCAATCTTCTCTTCTACCAGATCCTTACGGATAGTCAGTTCACGAATATCCTCATTTGAACTACGAATCTTTTCACGAAGAATATTACTCATGAATGAGAAAATCTTAATGTCCAGCAGATCCTCAATAATCTCACGACGATTTGCAGTAGAAAGTTGCATGAATGGAACGAAAGATGCACTACCCAGAATCACAATCTGAGTGAATGACTTATAGTTCATCTTTAATACATTCTCCTCCAACCACTTCTGCTGATCAGCATTTGCTGCTGCCTTATCAAGCATCTGGTCGTTCTTGTAAATCTCAAAGATGTTTGGTTTGATACCACGAATAACTTTCCAATCAGTTATACCTGTCGAGAACTCAATCTCAACCAAACAATCCTTTTCGTTAACTGTATTAACAAGTTGAGGTTTGGTGATCTTACGGAATGGTTTATTGAACAGAACAAACGTCAGAGCGTCTAAAACGGTTGACTTCCCGGCTCCATTTGTTCCGACAATCAAACTTGTCTGTGCTTCCGTTAAATCAATTTCAGTAAAGTTATTACCCGTTGAGAGTAAGTTCTTCCACCGAATTTGCTTGAAGATTATCATTTAGGTAGTTAATCATATTTCCATTCTACATCACTTATATCATTCCGTCAAATCTTCTAGTTTAATATCTCGCGGAGGAATTACAAAGTCGTCCGAAGTAATCACACAATACCTATAGTTGTATGCATTACACATCTTTATGCATACTTCTTCATCAACTTCTACCACTGACATCTCAGGATAATCTTCTGCCTCCAAAAGACCAACATATCGGGTTGCATCATCTTCTTCCTCAAAAAGGTATAGTGCCTTCTCACCATCCTCATCTAATACAGAGTATGCTCCTTCTTCTTCTTTTCCTGATATCGCAAGTAAATACATTACTCCATTTCGCATGCTTCTCGATAAACATCCCGCATCAATTTTTTAACAATGTCTTTGTCTAAATTGAATTCAGAATCATCAATATATTTATTAAGGAAGGTCAATGTATCTTCGCACTTACCGTCCTCAAAATCTACATCTTCATCATCGATTGAGAAATTTTCAACGACCTTTATATCAGAACAACCAGACTTATGTAACTTATCAATGAACTTTTCAAATGCAAGTTGATCTGACTTCTTACGGACAATGATCTTTACAATCTTATCTTTCAGATCTGATGTATCGAACAATTGATATGGTGTATCCTCATAGTAGAACTTTTCAAAAATTGAAAATGGATTATCAATAAACTCTAATTCTTGAGTTTCAGTATCGAAGATATGAAATCCTCTTGAATCATTCACATCATTCCAGAACATCTGGTAGGTGTTACCAAGATAAGTAATATTACCTTTGGTTGATTTGTGATGATAGTGACCTGAGAATACCGTATCAAACTTCTTAAACTTACTGGGTTCCAGACCATGCTCCATTCTCATACCAGGAATCACCTCAAACCCATTCAGTTCAAGGTGACCCATCATGATCTTTGCTTTTGACTTAGTAACTAAATCAAAAGTTTGTTTCTCATTGTCTTCACAGATCCATGGCAATAGAAGGATTTTCTTACCACCAATCTTATATTCCTTTGGTTCGGAAACTCTTACTACATTAGTATAGGACTCAAGCAGAGCATCTACAGCATTGATACCAATAGTATTCTTATAATAGGCGTCGTGGTTACCAACAATATTGTGGACCTTGATACCTAGATCTCTGAACTTATCGTATACATTTTCCTTTGCCCACTGAAGTGACCAAAAATCAACAGATTTACGGCAGTCGAAAGCATCGCCCAAATGGACGCATTCTGTGATACCTCTTTCCTTTAGAGTAGGAAAGAAGATATTATCATAGAATTTTTTGAAGAACTCATGAAATAACTTACTATTCTTTCTCGCACCGTAATGTGTATCCGTCAATAATGCAACTTTAGTCATTAGTTGTTGTTTCTTTTTCTTCTTTCAAATGATGTGGTAGATGTTCTCTATCCATCGGTTGAGATTTAGTTAAGTCTCTACGATCTTGGTTCTTGATAACAATGAATGCATCCTTATTATACTTCCGAGTACCTATTGGTGATTGCCACTTCTTATTATACTCTTCTCCAACATCAATACCAGAGACTTGAGTTCCAGCCAGTTCAACAGAAATATCATCACCTTCTTCCCATCCTAATTTTTCAAGTAAGACGGCAAGTTCCTTTGTTAGTTTCATGAATAAAGTTTAGACTGGATGTTTTCTTTAATGGTATTATAGTCGGAAGAGCTGTAGATATCACCATCACTGGAAAATACTTCATCAAATCCTGATCTTTCCACAATCTTAGTGCGGATATCCATTTGACGCTTTTCCTTTTGAATCCTTCTCAAAAATGCGTAGTGAATAATTTGAGTGAAGTATGCAAATGGATTACTGGACTTTGCTGGATCAAAATTCTTAATATACTGAACACAGTTTTCAATACCGTCACAGATCATGTCCTCACGGAACATATAGTTTACAAAGTTTGGTTTGTAAGAGAGGTGAGTAGCAATCTTTAAGAAACACTCACCAAGGTAGTTTGTAATACGTGGGAGTGGTTCACCTGCATCTTTTGCTCTTTGAACCTTTGCTCGATAAACAACAAGTGCATCTAAGAATTCTTTATTGTTTACATAATGTTCAGATTTCTTTCTTGACATCTCATGGTTCTCCTAGTGAGTTATGTTTACATTATAGCACATAATGATAAGGCTTGACAAGATCGTAATATCTGTGTAGAATAACTCTGTTAGGGTTCATAGGGATGGCTTAGCTACTTTTATAGAGTTTCTCCAAATTCACTCTTGCTTCAGGTATTGAAGAGAGGAACCCCATATCTTCATTCACTTTTGTCTGGTTAGAGTCACGATCTTTATCACGTAAGTACTTATTGTATATACAAAGAATCTGTTCATTTTTAACTTCACTAATAGTAATTACTTTATTCATATCAATAATCACCATAGAGTCATCACTGAGTGATATCCATGGTTCAACTTTCATAGCGTTCACTCCCATATGCTTAATCATTATAGATTCAAATATTACAGGAGTATCTAAAATAAGTAAAGTTCTGTCTTCTTCTTCACAAGGAGTTACTTGTGCAAAGACTTCTTCACCTGATATTAGTTTTATTGTTGCATAGAATTCTTCTTTCATTTATCTTTAAGGTTGACTGGTATAATTTCATAATTAAATCTTTCTTGATTGTAAATTTTAATTCGTTCAACTAGATGATTTAAAGTATAGTTCTTTCTTTGCTTGTAGACTATTTCATCAGCAATATCGTAAAGAACTGCTTGATTTTTATTATCTCCTTTTCTCAGCACCCTACCAATGGATTGAAGATTACGAATTCTTGATTTGGATGGTGATGCAAAGATTACGTTATGGAGATTTTTAATATTGATGCCTGTACTGAATGTTCCGTAAGATGCAACGATAATAGCATCGTTTTCCTTTTCAGTAATTTCTCTTACATGTTCTCGTTGTTGAGCGTCTATTCCACCGTGAACATAAAATACTTTACGATTTTCTTTCACAGAATTATTTATTAATTCGTAAAGTGGTTGACCATGTGATTCAACACGACTGAATAAAATAAGACTATTTCCTTTCAAATCTAATACTAGATTCTTAATAAAGTTATTTCTTTTATCATGACCAATGATGTATTGCATTTCATCTTCATAAGTTTCAAACTCATGAGGGTCATGCTTCATCAATAAGACATGAATTTGTAGTTGAGATAGATGTCCTTTATCAATGAGTTCTTTTGTTTGTGTGACTTTATAAGATGGACCAAACAGTCCCTCTAACACCCACTTATGGGTCTGTGTGCCGTCTAATGTTCCAGTGAATCCAAATCTATACTTTGCACTATCCATCTTCGTCATGATGCTGACGAGAGACTTTGATTTGAATAAGTGTGCTTCATCTCCGATGATGACTCCAAAGTCTTTGAAGAATGCTCTGGGTAATTTGTAGATAGATTGCCAGGTGGTAATTGTTACAGGATATTGATTTGTCTTCTCTCTACCCGAATATATCTTGTGACAGTATTCTTCAGCATTCCATCCATAGTCCTCAAAGTCTTTGAACATTTGCTCTACAAGAGATGTTGTAGGAACAACTAACAGTATTTTATGATTTTTTTCTGCAAAGTATCTCACCACAGAATAAATCATCAATGACTTACCTGATGCAGTTGGTGATATTAAAAGTTTACGATTGAATTTGAGTGCATCATATACAGCATCAACCTGATAATCTCTAGGTTTGAACCTAGAGATACGGGTCATGTATTCTTTGACTCCCTCCTTAGAAATCATTTTATTGACTTCAAATGGAGGACCATAGAATTTGTTATCTTCAAACTCTACTTTATAGTCATAGTTCTTTGCCCACGCCATAATCTTATCAAGTAGTCCCACATAGATCTCTCCAGTGTGAGAACTGAATAGACGTATCTTTCCATCCCAATACTTACTACGGTATTGAGGCATGAACTTTGCACCCGGAACATCAAATGTAAAATGATCCGATAGTTCCTGGATAATATGAGGTTCTGCCTTTACGGTAATGAAAACTTCATTCTTTTTGCGTATAACAAGATCAGTCATAACCTCTTATGAATTTCTGCCATTCAATCGAGTTCTTTATTTGAAAAGTTCGATTGTTAATCGTTTTGAGAATACTGTCCAAGTAAGACAGCATGACTTGAAAGTAATCTATTTTGTTCAGAACTTTGATGAGGTCTTCATCAGAATCCATATATTTGTCTACATCCTGTCTCAACACTTTATGGTCAAATGGTTTTTCAATATACACTTCGGGGTCTGCCTTACCCGTGTAATACTGCCATTTTTCTTTCTTAATTTGCTTGAACTTATTCTCTTCTAACTTTTTCATTAGAAGGATGTTATTCAAAATTCTGTAGTATTTTGCGTGAAGAGAAGGAATCTTAGTTGATTCCGTATGTAGATTATCTTCGTCTATTTTTGAATCTTCTTCCCATGACAATTGAATTTCATCAAGATTCATACATTACATCATAAAACTGTTATATTATATATGCTATATTTAAAGGTCGCTTCTGCGGTAACATATTGGATATCAGAGTCAGTTGCATCGAAGTTAATTGTGGATAAACTTATAGGAAATACATCTAAGAAATCAACTCTTGCAACTTCATTGTAATTACTATTGTAAATAAACAGACTTGCATCTGAGTATTCACCTAAAGCATTTCTTGCATCATTAGATGGGTTATATCTATCTTGCTCTTTAAGTGCTGTAAACTCATCAAGACTCTCTGGGAAACCAAGTCCTCTTAACCAGTTATGCACTTCAAGATAATTAGTCAGATTCTCATCTACAAAGAAACGAAGTGAAAAATCTGCATAAGTTAATTTATCCCCTGGTACAGGAAGGTTCTTCAAATACGTTGGTTGTTCTGCAAATCCAAGGTTGATACCAGGAATCGATGCAGAATTAGAAAAGAAATCTGCTTTGGGTACTTTAGTAATTGAAAATTTAAATCCAACAGGAGACAGATAGTTCCTATTGGTGAGTTGATTATTCCAAGGTTTCATTCTCCTCCTCCATTTCCACCACTTCCATTTCCACCATTTCCATTACCATTAGAACCGTTATCACCATTAGAGTTACCATTCTTTGATCCATTTGAATCCTCGGAATCAGAATCATTATCTTTTTCCAGATAACCTCCACGTCCTACATGATAACCACGAGGCATCTTCTTACACTTCTTATCAGTAAAACAATAGTAAGATCCAACAGGACATCTTTTTGTCGCTGCCTCTTCAATAAACCTATCGAAAGATTTCATTCGCCTTATTTATTTACTTATATTTAGACAAAAAAAGGGAGTCCGAAGACTCCCAGATGAAATGTGAATGCCCGTAGGCAAATATCACATGAGGTTTTCGACTCTAACGCGACGATAGTAGCGGTTAGAAGACTGCTTGAGGCGTCCGAGTCCTTGAGCGGTTCCTTCTGCGAAGGGGTTCGCGACCATGCCGTAGCGAGTCTTGAATCCGATTTTGGGTTGGAAGGTGTCCTGACCAACTGCACGAACCATCTGAAGAGGAACGTAAGGGCAGTAGAACAGTCCAGCGTCATAAGGGGAAGAACCCTTATAACCAGCAACGAAGTACTGGGAAGCACGGAGGTTAGCAGAATAAGGATCGATATATACACGATACTTACCTTGCAGAACACCAGCGAAGGTGTTACCGGTGTCGTCAACGTTAAGGTTAGCGTTGAGTGCGGGGGTGTAATCAAGTACACCAGCCATGGTCAGTGCGGAAGCAACGTCTGCGGAACACAGAATCATGTTGCCCTTTCCTCTACGAGTTCTTTGTGCGATAGCGTTCGCTTCGCGCTCGATTTGGAACAGAAGTCCTTTGAACTTCTCAACAGACCAACGACCATTGGAGTCAACGTCCAGGTCAAAAGTACCAGCGGTAGCAGTGTTGGTTTGAGCACCAGGTTCTGCAGCCTTGTAGATGGTACGGATGACTTCACGGTTGATTTCAGCAAGAATCTCAGTGCTAAGGATGTTAGCAAGTTCTGCTTCAGCGTTCAGACCGTGGATTGCCTTAAGGTCTTGTGCCAGTTCCAGGGAATACTCTGCTTTCAGAGCTCTGGACTTAGCGGTTACAGTGACTTTCTCGATCGAGAACGCCATCTGGTTGAACTGGTCGCCTGAACCGTCTCCAAGGTCCTCAGAGTCACCAGTATGCATACCCTGACCTACGTTGTAGGCAAGTTGGTTAGCAGCTTGGTTGGAAAGGAGTGCAGGGTTAGTGCCAGATTCGTTTGTCTTCTGGGCGGCAGTACCGAAACCAACAGAAGCGCCGTCAGATGCTTGAGCGGTATAGAGACCTTGCTCCAGATCGCCACCATCATTCTGACCAGAGAATGCGGTATCTGCTTCATCGAACAGTGCTTCTGTTCCAGACTGATTGGTGTAGCGTGAACGCATTGCGAAGATGAGTCCAGTAGGACCGTTCATTGGTTGTACGCCAGCAAGGTCATAAGCGACCAGGTTAGGCATAGAACGACGGATCAGGGAGATCAGAACAGGGTCGAAACCTGCAACTGGACCCGCAGCGGTTGCACCGCCACCGAAACCGCCTGAAGCGCCACCAGCATTAGCTGCGTTGGTAGGTCCTTCAGAAAGGAACGCACGCTCCTCATTTAAAAACTTTTCTTGGTTCTCCAGGAGAACTGCGGTAACCATTCTACGGTGTGAATCTTTGATGGCATCAGCGCCTTCATAGTCCAGTAGTGGTGCCCACTTCTCCTGCAGTTGTTCACCATTGAACATTTGCATTTGATTTTTCCTCTATTAAAAGTGTTTGGGTTTATCTTATAATGTAAAACTTACTTTTTAGAAACTCTCTGCAGAGCAGTAAGATATCCTTCCATAGATCCAGAAAATTCCTGGTTCATGGACGCTTCTTCTGCAATGTACTCAGAAGAATCTCTTTGAGCACTGGCGTTAGGTCTGGAGGGGAAATATGCCTCTCTCAGGGTTACCAGTTTCTCACGGTAGTCTGTTTCACTATCAAACTCAACACTTTCGGCAAGAGTAGCCAGTTTCTCTTTCTGAGTGACTGCAAGTCCTTCAGAAACATCACTTAAGACTCCATCAGATGTGGATTCTGCTAATCTTCTATTGAGAGCGACATTTCTGTCGATCTGCTCATTGAGTTTTCCTTCCATTTCATCAAGTTTATTTACCATGCTCTCAAGTACATCATATCTATCTTCAGGGATTGAAACATAATGTTCTTCAAAAAGTTGCTTCATTCCGGTGAGGAACGACTCAGACATTTCTGACTTAAGTCCTTCTTCAACAGTCAGTTGGTTTTCTTCCAACCACTCGGATGAAACATACTCAAGATATGAATCGACACGTTCGGTCGTTTCATTCTTAAATTCTGCTACTTGTTCTTCAATAACAGTAGCATAGGATGCTTCCAGGTCTTCTTTGATTTCTGCAACTTTAGCATTGATTGCTGCTTCAAAGATAGTCTTTGCTTTTTCCTGGAACTCTTCGGAGAGTTCTTCGCCTTGAAGTAGTGCTTCAACATCGGCATCGATGTCTAATACAACAACTTCTTCCTCTTCTGCAATTTCCTCCTCTTCAGTTACTTCCTCTTCGGAAACAACTTCTTGATCGTCAGAAATTTCAGAATCCTCCTCTTCCTTCATACCAGCAGGCATTGCTTCCGCAGGTTTAGCACCTTTGTTAACAACATCTCTAACTTGCTTGAGGGTAGTGCCTGGAGTCTTCAGCTTAGCTGAATCATCGTCAGGCTTGTAGTTTTCTGGGGTAGGACCGCCAAGATCTTCTACGCTTGCTCCAGATGGCTTTACCATTGGTTCTGCTGGTTTAGCACCGGCAGTTACAGCGTTTTCCTTAACGTCTACTTCCATTTCGTGTAAATTAGTGCCACTGGACATTTTAGAACTCTCCGAAAATAACCTATTTGTAGTTAATTAAACTATATTTATTTATAATTTAAAGATTTGATAGAAAATCACCCCATAACTGGAGTTTGTTTTCTTCAAGTCTGTTTTGATCAACAAGAGTATTTATCCTCTTTCTAGCATCGTTGCAAAATCTTTCGCGAAGGATACCACCTTCCCAGACCCATTCTTTTCCTTCCATAATTCCATCAACAAAAGCGTCTGGTGCAGATGGATCAGCAACGATATCTGCAGCGGTTGCCAACATGAAATCTTCACCAACAATATTGATGCCTTCATTGTTCAGTTTTAATGAACCAACACCACGAGAAGAAACTCCAAGTTTAACACCTTCACCAATTAGTGACTGTGCAATCTTACCCATTGGAGTACTAAGAAGTTGTGCCTTACCATAAATGTTTGAACCTCTTTGCTCAAGAGTTACAATTTTATGGGATACACGATCAAGGTTGATTGTTGGACCATCGGGGTGACCAAGTTCTCCAAGTGCTCTACCTTTATTGGTATACATTTCATTGTATCTACCAACTTCTTTTGTAAGAGTTGAAATAGGATACATACGACCGTTACGGTTCTTGATGTCACCTTGAAGGAAAGTTCCCTCGATGAACATCTTTTTAGCAGAACCTTTACCTTCGGTAATGTACTCTACTGTTTCGACTTCTTCTCTGATTAGTTTCATTTTTCTTAGTTTCTGTAGGCAACTTTTACAACTTTGACTGAAGCACCATTTGAAGCGGCAGATAATTTATCAGTTGGTTCTTTTTCAAGATCAACGGTCTCACCGTTTTTTACCGTGAGACTTCCGATGACGGAATCACTTGCATTAGTTCTTGAAATGACCAATGCAGCAGAGTGACCGTTATAGAGTCTAACTACTGTTGCATTACCAACATTACCAGCAGTACCTAAAGTTGTTTCTGCTGCTAAAACCTTAATCAACATCTTCGTCTCCAGTTTGAGTTTCTTCCTCTTCGTCCTCTTCGGACTCTACTTCAACTTCATCAAATACAGAAGCACCAATTTCTGGTCGAATTGCATCTATCTTGGATGAAGATTTAGCATACAAAATCTCTTTAATTTTGTCACTAACCTCAGTTGGAGATGATTCTGCACCCACCAACATATCCATTAAATCATCCATTTTGTATCAAAAAATTATGAGAACTATTATTTATTTATATCTCACCACCTTCGGGTGCTTCGACTGCTTTCTCTTGCTGTGCTAAATCTGGGTCATTGATAGGTTCTCCGAGACTCATTGGATCTGCATTTGGATCAATTGGTAATCCAGTATTCGGATCAACAGGAGCATTTGGATCGGGAAGAATCCCATCTTTGATTTCCTTCTCAATCTGCTCATCCATTTCAATGATTTCAGTTTCAGTCTGCTTCAGAATTTTATTTCTTACATATTGTGCAGAGAAATATTTGCCCATATAAGGTTCCATCGCAGCAATAACACCAAGTTGCTCATTGAGAAGTTCATTCTCCTTGAGATCAGAAAAGTGGTTATCGTACAGGTAATCGTATTGGATGTGATCTTCCAATTCCTGCCAGTCATCAGCAGTGATAATATTTTTCAGAATCAACTGGGTCTTCAACATATCGTTGAACATTCCAGAAAATCTCTTACGCAGTCTACCAACAAACTTGGTAAACTTAAGTTCATCACGCAGAATCTCAGAAGAACGACCAAGATTGAAACCACCAGAACTATCAAGTCTACTGGAAGGAACGTTTAGTGATTTGTAGAGTTTGGTTTGGAAGTAATCAACATCAGCCAATTCTCCAAGGTTTTGTCCACCAGGTAGTGTAGTAATTTCAGTACCTCTTCCACCTTCTCTTCTAGGCAACCAAAAATCCTCAAGCATTGCCATATGCTTTTTATCATCACGGATTTCTCCGGTGTTTGCATTATATACAAGTTTATTACGATAGCGATTCATCACATCGCGCAGATACTGTTCTGCTTTTACCTTAGGTAGATTACCAACATCAATGTAGAAAATTCTACGTTCTGGTGCTCTTGACAGTCTATAGATAACAAGACTATCTTCAACCATTCTCAATTGGTTAAGTGCCTTAATTGCTTTGTGCAAATAAGATAAAATTGTTTGCTTATTTCTATCTACCAATCCAGAGGTTACAAATACAATTGCATCTTTTGATATCTTTACAGCACCTTTTGCATTACTATTTGGATAAATTCCACCACCATTCTTCTGTGAAGAGTTAGGATCATAAAGATAATACTCTTCTACTTCAGGTGCTTTATAATTCTCTGGATCTGATGGATCATTTCCACTTCGTGCAACATTAAAAGGAGACTGGGAATTGGGTCCACCTTTTTCTTGCTTACGGACTAAGCGAATTTTGAGTGGATCAATATATCTAATATCCTGAATACCAGCAGATGGATCCTTAAGATCAATTACTTTATGATAAAATACTCTTCCGTCAATGTACCAATTCCTAAAGATTTCATGAGCCTTCCTATCGAAGTTCATCATGTTTTTGATATTTTGAAACTCTTCTCTAATAAGATCTTTTAGTTTATCCGAAGCAGGAAGGTTTGATAACTCAACTTGTACTGGTGAGTCATTGAGATCAGAAACAATTGCTTCATTTACAATATCTTCAATCGCACTATCACACTCAGGATGTAGACACATCTCACGATATCTACGAATCAAATCCTGCTCAGATTTATAAACTCCCTCGATATCTACGTACTGGCCGTAGAAACCGCTGGAGAGATAAAAATCTGATTTGTCCTCATCTGTAGGAGGAACTGGGGAGACAATGCTTTTTGATGCTTTGCCTGCCCCAGGATCTGGTAGTTTAAAACCAAATAATTTAGACATTAATAAAGATTGAACTTATTATTCTACTATTTATACTCCAGTTCCTAACTGACTTGTGCCGTCAGGATTTAGTGCTTCACTCCACTGAACTTCCATGGTTACTGAAAATTCCTCAATCGTATCAGAACTATCGTAAGACAGTGCGATATCGGAGACGTTAGTTGGGAATGAACCATAGAATCTATACTGCTTGAGTACAGGAAGAGTTGGGTCACTATTTGGTTGGACCCCACCAACTTGTGCTCTTCCAAGTTGCTTAACATACATATCCTGCTGATAATCAGTTGGATTTGTAATTCCAGCATTATCTTCATGCTTATTGATGAGATTCATCCATCTCTCAAAAGCAGTTCTGATAGTGAAATCAACATCGTTGATGATGGTGATGGTCCATGGATCGAAGGTTCTGTCTCCCGCAATTTTCAGATTTCTACCTCTGAAAGGAATATTGATTGGGGAGATGTTAGAAGCAGGAAGGTTTGCCGCTTTAATCATGAAACGAGTTCTGTCGGTTAAAGCATCCTTCGATGTTCCTTCGGGGATAGCGTCATCGGGGAAGTACAATTCACACTCAAATAGATTGGGTCTTGCACCTCCACCGATCATCCTGCCCTTAAATGCATCAAGGGTTCTATCCTTGGTATTTGGAGCGTTACGGTTTGCCATTAGATGTTTCCTCTATTGTGTGAATGAATTAAACGTTACCAACTACTTCTTCAAAACTTACTCCGGTGCGAGTAGCAACGAATGTAAGACCGATGAAGTTGATGGATCTTGCGGGTTTGACAAAGATGTCTGCTCTAAACTGATTAGAGTCAACTATGTCTGGGGTATTGTTGGTTTCATCGCAGATTACGACAAACTCTGTAACACCTCTCTTTGCCTTAACATCACGAAGGAATGGTTCAACAATATTGATGAAGTTGGATCTCGTGATAACATCGTTGAATTCAAAAAGTTGATCCTTTGCTGCTCTCTCGATCGAATCCTCAATGGTGAGGAATAGACGACGAACATTGATTCTATCGAATGCAGAAGCGAATGAAAGTCCAGTCTTATCACCAAAGAGGAGGATTCCAGATCCTGGTTGTGCCACGATTGGGTTAATTCTCTTAGGATAGATTAGATCTCTTTGCGCCTGGGTAGGATTGTAAGCAAGTTTAACTGCACCGTTGATTGCTCCTCGGGAGGAACCAGCAGGTGAGAACCAGGAGAACTGGTTGATTGAAGTTCTTGCCATCAGACCAGCAACGTCAGCGTTACACGGAATATAACGGAATTCATTGTTGAATCTATCGAAGGTGTACTTATATCCTGAGTCAAAGACTGCATAGGAAGATGAAGTTACACTATCATAGAATTTGATAATATTCTCTGTCTGTGTATCAGAGTTTGATTCATTGACAACACCAGTGCTGTGAGGAGAGATACAAGCGATACAATCCTTTCTAAGTTCAGCAATTTCAATCAGTTTATTTGCCTTTGCTTGTGAATCAAAAACAGAAGTTCCACCAGAAGGTCCATTGATTAAGAAGTCAACTGGATATTCAGCAGGATTCTTAAGAACTTCATAGGAAGATACAATGTCTGCAGGAGTTGCAGCAAATCCATCGGTAGAAGTGTAGTTCTTACCAGCGGTGAGATTATAGGTTTTTGCACCTTCAACGTTAAACGTTGTTCCTTGTGCAACTCCACCCCATGCTCCAGTTGCTGCAGTAAATGCACCACCCGATCCAGAAGTAAGTCCACCAGATACTCCAACTGGATGCGATCCAGAGAAGACATAATCGGAAAGACGAGCAAGGGTGTTCTTATAGAATACTGCCTCGGTTGGAGAGATAGTACCATCAGATGATTTGGTGAGGAAGGTAAACTTTTCAACAATGTTTCCAGCAGTTCCGGTTACAGAACCGGTATCATCAACTACGACTACGTGGATTTCATCGTTCTTTGCACTTCTCTCAGAAGCATACTGAGAAGTTCCGGGTTTCTGTGCGATTGACTTCCAGGAAACTGTGGAATTTGTAAGTCCCAGAGTCTGAGTGTTATACCAATCAGCAAGAGTAGCAGAAGTGTAAGTTGCAATTCCTGCAGCAGCAGTGTTCTTAACAACTAGATCGTTAGCGGAAGTGGTTGTAGAAGAAGATCTTGTGAAGGTAAAGACTGCACCATCTCCAATAGTACTGATACCGCTGATTGCTTGATCAACGAATACTGTACCAACACCAATAGCAACAACCTTAGCACCGGTAGGAACTGTTGAATTACCACCAGTTACGGTAACAACGTCTCCGATTGCGACATTCTGAGTCATGCCACCGCCAGCAGAAGTTGTGGTGACGCCAGTGATAGAAGCATCAACTGCTTCGTTAATAGCACCAGCAGTTGAACCAATTGCAGTATTAGTGGTTGTGGTTGTTGTAGAAGGAGTAACAAATGACAGTGAACCTCCTTCTTGATAACCAGCAGCACTAGAAGTTCCGTTAGCAGCAACTCTATCAGTAACTTTAACTGAGACTTGACCAGTACCAACTTCTGTGATGATTCCTCTCAGGAAACCATCATATGCAGAAGTGCTTCCAGAACCAGCATTTACTCTTCCTGCAATGGTCTGGGTTACACCCATTCCGACCGTAAGTCCAGAAACATTGATACCAGAGATGATTTGGTCAGCAGCACCATCAATAGTGCAGACCTTAAGTTTGTTTGCCCACTTTCCGGGATTTTTTGCTGCATACTCCCAAGAAACGCTAACAGAACTGTGGTTATTTACATAATCCTCATAGGATTTAATTTTAACACCACTGGAACCATCGTTGTTTGCATTATTTAAATAACTGCCAGCAGATTCATCAGATCTGAGAACTCTTAGAGTTCCACCATAAGAAAGGTATGAAGACGCACTTAACCAGTAGTCACACTGTGCGTCGGTTGTAATTGGCTTACCAAAGGTTTTAAGAAGATCTTGCTCTGTTTCAATCAGAATGGGAACATTAATTGGTCCCTTTTCAAATGGACCTGCAATTGCACCAACTTGGTCATTTGCAGCATCCACTCTACCGATTGTTAAGTCAACTTCTCTTACCTTGACGCCGGGGGATACTAGGTTAAGCGACATGTCTTTTCCTCGACCGAAGATTCATTTTTACTAAAACTATTTAGAATTTTGAACTTGTAGAGTGGGGAAACTGTGCATGAACACTACCAATCAGGATATATGTCTGTAATCCTATTCTTTTCTTTTCTATATTCAATTACTCTTTTCTTCGTACACTCCTTACACTCGTAAGAATATGATGATGGATACATGCCTCTATTTTTTCTAATCAAATAAAATCCATCAATTAAATCTTTAGTGACACCACAAATCCTACATTTTCTTTCTTTGAACAGTAGATGTTCTAATCCAAACTGCTCATCAAAGTCCATTATTGGTATTCCCACATAAAAGATCTATCACCATACTCATCAGTGGTCCATGTATCTCCATCAGCATCTACAAAACTAGTCTCATCTAAACCATCAGACATAAATCCAAACGGTGCCATATCTTGTTCGATCTGATTCTTCTGTTCTTCATATAATCTTTTTCTTACATCCTGATCAGTAAGTTCTTTGAAATAATCTTGTTGAACTAACCATGCATAGATTACAAGACACATTGCAAGGTCATCGTTGCAACCTTCTTCTGCTTCAAATGAATTACGCTTCTGAATGAAAGTAGTCAATTCAGATATAATTTCATAATCGTTGAAGATTACTTTATCTTCTTCAATCATTGTCTTTAGATTGAGTGATCCAACTTGTTTCACAGTCTTACTCATCTTGACACCAAGTTGTGTCTTCTTACCGGAGAATCCCTGTCCTACAATTTGACCTGCTCTACCACGCATTGAACACATCAGTAGATTTTGATACTCAAGATCATAGTTTAAAATTGAAGCAACTTGGTCTCCAACGTCATTTACTTCACAAAGAACAAATGAATTATTATAATTTCTTACTACTTCGTATATAATATTGGGAAATAGCATCGGTTTTATATCATTATTCCGATACTTTGCTACTACCTTATGTGGGAATTCAGTAATATCTACAACAATAAAAGCAGAATAGTCTAAACTGACTCCTCGTGCAACGTCAACAGTGCAGACATAATCTCTGCCCTCTCTAGGTTTTTCATAGATATCCAATCCAGCATTCCTGGTGATTGGATTATCATAAGCTAAACTTCTTAATTTACTTGGTGCAATCAGAGTATCAACAGATCCAAGGAATTCGCACTCAAACTCAATCTTGAATTGCTGCTCTGATGTGTTAGCAATTGTTTGTTCTTTCCAGACATCATCTCTACCTGGAACTTCCGACCAATGAACATCTGTAGGGACATAATCATTTTTACCTTTTTCTGCATCATGCCACAGACGGTAGAAATGATTCATACCGTGAGGCGTAGATACAATAATTACTTTGGTGCTTTTACCAGAAGTAATAGTAGGATAAACCGAGGCAAAGAACGAGTCAGCAATATGGTTCGGGACGAATGCGAACTCGTCTAGAAATAGGATGTTGAATGACATACCTCGGACAGCACTTGCAGACGTAGATGCTGCCAGTATTTTACTCCCATTTTCCAACTCCAACGAACCTTTGTTCCACACTACAACACCCTGCTGCATCCATTTGGGCAAGTTCTCGTATGCAGTTTGTAATCTTCCAAGAAGATCTCTTGCAGTTGCTGCTTTGTTTGCTAGGATACCTATATTAACACTATCATTGAATACTGCATAGTGCAAAAGGTATGATACAGAAGTAGTAGATTTACCAGTCTGACGTGGCATCTTACAAATATTAAATCTATTCTCATGGAAGTTAGAAATTAACTTCTCTTGAAAGTCGTATGGTTTGAAAGGAACAAGACCTTCATCCAAACTCACAATCTTTACATAATTCCGTGCAAAGTAAACAGGATCTTGCTTACACTTAATAAATTCAGCAATCTGTTCTTGTGTAAATTCAATTGGGGTGTTTGCCTTTTTAAGGTTAGGATTCCCCAAATAGATATTTTCAGGCATAATTTAAATATTTCCTATAGATGCTCTAATCTCTTGTGTTTTTAAGTATAATTTTGCGTAGCACTTTGCTACTGTTTTTAAATTTTCCACCCCTTCCAGTGCATCAATCTCTCTTGCAATCTTAATATACTCAAAACCTTTATTCAAATTTGTAATTTCAATATCATCTGGGTTCATTTGCATCTCCTCCTGCAGTTCCTGCAAACATAAATGGTAAAGTTGGTTCTTTCTTCGATGGGTTGTAGTATAGTACGATTGGTCCAGGATATATTTTATTGAGTTCCTGGCGTACTTCTTCTCTGGTAGGTCTGGAGAATTTGTTAAAGAATATTTGAACTTTTAGTGTTCTCCCTCTCCAGTTAAAGATAATAGTATATGTCCTTCCTCTTTCCTGTAATCTAAGATACGATTCTGCTAATTCACTCCTCCAGTTGAATTCTTCATAAGTTGATTTCCCTGGAACTACAACTGATTTACTGAAATTTCTTATTGTAAACATATCCCACATCTTGGGACCATAACTACACTCTTCCTTATATTCTTGCTTACCACAAAGTTCACAGAATCTTTCTTCCCCTAGTCCTGAGGTGGATCTAGAAGATTCACTCCCAGTACCATTACTAGCACTGCCGCTATCATCGTTGTCACGAACACTATCATTATTTTTGTTAGATCTTGTGGGTTCTGGCATTACTCTTTCTTGAATCCGTCCTTAAGAAGTTTCTGAAGTTCAGCAGTTGAACCAACAAACAACGCATTATTTACAGTTGTTGGTGAAGAAGACTTCTCCTCTTTATTTAGATCTCTCATTTTCTGTTGGAGATCAAGTAACTTATCAGACACATCACCAACACTCTTAATGAGTTGTCCAACAACTTCATATGATCTAGGTTGTTGTCCTTCCTGTGCTAATTCAAGGATACCGTTGATTGCTTCCTGCCCCTTTTCAATTAAAGAATACAGATTACCACGAGTATACTCATAATCTTTTACATGATCTTGTTGGTCATTGATTTTTTTAAGTTCTTTTTTAGTTTCTCTTACAAGTTCTCCCGCTTGAACTTCAACGTCCAGGGTATCATTTATGCTGTCAAATTGATCACTCATACATCTGTACCTTTAGTTGGACTATAAGTTCTACCGTCACTGAAATCAAATCGTTCTTCACTGAATCCGAAGTCATCACCGGGTTCGACCAGATCATCATCTGTCTGGGTAACTGCATCAATTGATACTCCAGAAATGTGACTGTCTGCCTGAGTTCCATCAACTCCTCTGTATACTAGGAGTGTTTCATCACTAATTTCTCTAATCTGTATCAATTCCTTTCCGATGTAGATATATCCATCCACAATTAGACTTGATGCATTAGTAACTAGGAACTTGGTCTGTTCTGTATCAATATCCTGAGCAAGAGTAGTTGCGTTATCATCATTATAATCCTTGAGTGCTCTAGGTGTAGCAACATACCTGAGTTCTCTTTTTGCAGTCTTGGTATTTGTGCTTGTGTTATAATCAACCTGAACTTTTTTGATAAGTCCTTCACTATTATCAGCAATAGCACCAAACAGATATGTCTTTGCTGTAAATTGTAGTTGATGAGTAATAACTCTCTTCTCATCATATCCAGATGTATAGTTATCTTCAAAGTTGATATTTTCTAAAACCAGCGGCACGTCTCTCTTCTCACCAATTGATTCTACTAAATCAACTGTTACATTAAATGATGGTTGAAATATTGGAAGAATTTGCTCAATAATTTGCATCGCATCTTCATTATATTGAGTTAAGATTGACAATCTAAATCCTAGATTGTATGGAACAGGCATAAAGACTTTTCTTGCTGTCTTAGTTCCATCTTTGGTGAATGTTTTAAAAGTTTGCATTGTAGAAACTTTTCGGGAACTATCATATGCAATAGATGTCATTTCAAATGCCAATCTAGGAAGAGTTATCGATACTCTTCTTCTTGGATCTGGTTTCTGCTCTAATCTTGCAATAAACTTCTCAGAAGGACCATATGCAATAGGAACCTTTACAGTAGAAAAGTTAGATCCATCCTGCTTGGTGTGACGGATTTCAATGCTGTTGAAGAGAGTGCCAAAAGATATAATAGTCTTTCGTATTATCTCATGATAATAATATGTTCCTAACATGATACCATGGTTTGCCTATACTAACTATTTAGATCTCTCCAAATGGATTCTTTTCGGTAAAGTCAAGAATAGTATCTGCCTCTGACTCTATTTCAATATTATCAGCAAATTCATCAAACTCATCCTGATCTGAAATTGCTTCGATTCTTCTAGCAGCATCAGATCCAAGTTGAGTAGTTCCAATACCTACAACAATTTCTCCAAGTGCAAAATTACTGGATGCATTAGTGATCTGTAATACATTAGTATCGGCATCCCATTTATGAACATACGCTGTGGTGCCCGTAGAAACGCCTCTGACGAGTTCTCCAGAGAAGTAGTTCTCCGAGGTAATTCCAGTCGCTGGAACCGCTATGGTGACGTTTGGTGCTAATGTGTATCCTGCACCAGCATTAGTGTATCTAATAGCACTAACTTTTTCCTCAGCATTAGTGAGAACGACAGCAGTCGCATTAGTTCCACCTGCAGGTGCTGTTGTAATTGCAACTGTTGGTGTTACACCATACCCAACTCCAACAAATGTAATGTTTGGAAGTCCAAGAGTACCTTCTGTTAGAACTGCTGTTGCAATACCACCAGTTCCATCATTATTCTGGGGACGGATTGTAATTGTTGGTGGTGTTACATATCCAAGTCCTGGATTGGTGATTTGGATACTATCAATTGACTGACCTACCTGACCAGTTCTTTGAGTCATAATTGCAACAGCAGTAGCATTAACGCCACCACCAGGTGCAGTCTGAATGCCAATAATTGGTGGAACTGTATAACCTGTTCCATCATTAACAAGATCGACTCTACCTACAGCAAGATCGGTTGGACCACCACCAAGATCTTTTGCAAGTTGAATGGTTGCTGTTGCCTGTTGTGCATCAAGACCAACCATTGTAAGTTTGGTGGTGAAGATAAAGTCGGATACTGCCTGATCAACCTCTTCGATTCCAGTATCAACCAGTTCATCAAGAGCAGCATCGAAGACTTCACAACTCAATTGATAGACGAATAACTTATTCAGTTGATAGAATGGTTTCTTTGCTTCTACATATTTAATTTCAAAGATAGTATTATCAAGAGGCAGATAAATTAAGTCACCTTCTGCTGGTCTTGATGATACTATAACGTCTTCTCCTTGTAAGAATGGACTAGTGAAATCCTCATATCTCTCTTTTGAGATTATCAGAGTGATCTGATCTGTTGACTGGACACCAAACTTTGATAGAATATCTCCATTTCCTGCAAACCCTTCATAGTTTGCTAGGTACGCTTCCATTCTGAATGAATCATCAAATTCAGTAGCAATTGTCTCATTCAAAATTGCATCTTGACTCACCAACTTCCTTGGAAGATAGATGATATCTTGTCCGTATATTTTTAATTGTTCATTAATAAGATCCTGAACGAGTCTTTGTTCTCCTTGGGATCCTTGTAAAAAGTAAGAGTTTAATGGCATGATGTATCAACCTATCAAATCGAAAGGTGGTTCTTCATAAGTCGCTCTAAGTTCCTTCTCTAGAACTTCTAACTCTACCATAGCATCATCGTAAAGTTGTCTTCCATTTAACTGAACTCCGCCTGGAAGTGCTACACCTTGGAACTTAATTAAGTTTTGACCCCACTGTCTCTTAATCAGTGAAGTTGTATATTTCTTTAACCACCAATCATTATAGACTGATGCTGCATCAGATGGATCAACCAGTCTATAGCAGTCTAATACGAGATATGTGTCGTCATTAAATTCACGCCAATCAATATCTACGTATAATCTACCATTCTTTCTGTTGAATCTTAACTGAACATCTGGGGTGATAAGTCTACTTAAATCCTCAAGATACGTCTTCGTCATTGAGTAATTTAAGAGATCAAGTGCCCCATAATGATATACATCGTTCAAGAACATTTGATATTTAATATTGAACAGACCATTGGATATGGTGCTGTTATCCATCTTGAAAACTTTATTAATTCCAAGAACATGGTCTGGGAGTTGAAGGAAGTTTTGTCCCTCTTGCCAGTTTACTGATGCGATACCAGAACCAGAAGAATTAGTTCCTGTAGTAGTTGTAATACCACTCTTTAGTACTTCTCTTTCTGCTTCGGTAACCTTATGCTTCAGGAACATTCTCTGATAACCATCAAAGTGGTAATCCTGCCAGTGTTGAATTGCGTCATCTACCAGATCATCAATCTGATCATCATCTACGTTGATTTCCAGAACCGGATGTCCAAGTCTTCTAAGACAATAATCGATCAATTCTTGTCTGGTCGATGGTTTGCTCATTCTTCGATACCTGCTTCCTGATATTTAACTTTGTTTTGCAATTCAATATAGTCTTTTGTTAAAGACTCCAATTTTGCTTCTAAAAGAATATTCTGATTCATTAATGAAGAAATTTTAGAATGATAATTCTTGATCAAAATATTCACGTCAACATCACTATTCATAATTTTAGAAGGTTCCTCCATCTAGAGTGTTTGTCCACATTGGCTTGTTGGTATATACATTAGATACCGAGGTTGGTGCGACTGAAATACTTGCGCCATTTACGACCAGATCGTTTGTAGCATCGAAAGTTCCCTGAACACCAATCAGTATAAGAGTAGTTCCACCACTAATCGATACCTTACAGACACCGAATGCTGTGCTGTTGTTCTGCTGAGTGACCAGAGCGTCCTGAGCAATCGTTTGTCCAGAAGGCAGGGCGATTGAGATTTCAGTTACAGCAGTCATAATCTGCGTAGAAGTTCTTGTATTTACAGCATCTGTTGGGTTGTTAGTAGATGTCTGTAAACCATTAGCATCAAAGAATACAACACCATGTGTTTGGTAATCTCCAGTCTGGTAATAGATACCCTTGATATCCAGATTACCTCTGGTTCCTGCTATCGTGCTACCAGTAATAGTTGCATCAGGAACATATGTAAATGCTCTTGCAGGAGCAGAACTTCCTTCACCAGCACTATCGTTGTAACCGAAGAAACCAACCTTATTATTACCAACTCCGCTACTTACATTATATTGGAATGAAATACCACGGTCTGTATTGGTATCAAATCCATGAGTAACAGTTACTTGTGATGTGGTAGTAACACCAACTGCTGTACCTGTGAATGTTACAACTTTAGTTGAGGCATTGTATGCTGTAACTGTACCAATACCAGAAGCATCGATACCTGATACTGCCAGCTGGTCACCAGTATTAATACCAGCAACTGAATCAAGCAGAACAGTAGATACACCAGATGCGACGGTTCCCATGACCGTCTTGATACTGGTTACGTCACCAATACCAAAGATAGCATCATTAATTGTAACGTCGTTTGAGTTAACAGTGGTTGTTGTACCATCAACTTGTAGGTCACCCTTGATTATAACCGTACCTTCATTGCTCAGACCATCGGGGAATGGGTCAATGAATAGTTCATTACCACTACCAGACTTGGTAGAAATAGTGTTAGATGAAATTCCAACACTACCAAATATCTGAGGAGAGTTCCACTGCCATCCGTGACCAGTGACTACAATTTGATTAGCGCCATTCTCATCATATTCAATACTGACATCCTTACTTGTACCAAAAGTAAGTTTGGTATCATCAGGAATGACTATCTCACCAGATCCATTAGGATCAAGGATGATGTCCCCATCAGTATCTGTAGAAGATAATGTATTTGTATCTAATCTTAGGTTATCTACATTCCATTGATCGACCTTCCTGTTCTGGTCCAAAAGTGCAACAAAACCATTTGCTGCTGTCGTCGGGTTTGCTTGACCAGCAACCAGACCAGGCGCGATGCTCAATAAGTCGGTGTAATATCTACCACCAACTACCTGAGCATTTTGTGAATTATCACCAGCGAAAATTCTTCCGCCTTTATTGCCGTGAGTTCCTACTCCAACGGTAAGACCTAATTCACCGAAATTAAGACTACCTGGAGCGCCAGTGCCCGTAGATCTTTTTACTCTTATGATACTTGCCATGGCTTAGAAGTTTCCTCCGTTGATATCTAAATTTTGGGTTGTTCCAGGCGTTAATTCTAAAGTTGCTTCAAATTTATTAGTTGTTCCGTTGTATACCAGAACAGAACCGTTCTGAACTGCGGATATGTCAACATCAGATAATCCACCTAAAGTTCCGCCACCTCCAGCAAAGGAAGATAAAACTTTGATAGCATTTTGCGATCCAACCCTGACTTTAATGTCTGCCATATGTTTTAACTCGTGGTAACTCCGGCTGTGACGATAGCACTACCTTCTACGACTCTGGTTTTGAGTGAAGAAGTATCAGTTAATAGAACATCATATACATATCTACCAGGTTTCAATCCAGAAGTAATTGTAGATCCCAAAGAAATCTTCAGTTGTCCTTCTGTTGCATTTGGAAACGATACGACAAATGAAGCAGCAGTTCCCAATGAAGCTGCTGATTTCTTCAATTTTGCTGCACCATTAAATCCTGTTAAATCCAGTGGAGCATTTGCATTATTTTCAAGGTTAAACAATTGGTCGAAGTTTGCGCCAATGTCAATTACAACGTTGCTTACATATGCTGCCATTATTACAGTCAGTTAGATCTATCTACTGGTATTTATAAATCATTTTTCGCTATGGATAACAGAAGAGACTTTATTTCCTCAATATCGGACTTCATATCCTTCACATCGTCTTTTAATTTATTCATTTCCTGCTTTTCAATATACTTTTTTTTAGAAAGTTTCATGAATTTATCATATTCACCTTTGTTGGTATTAATGATAGCACCAGAATTCATATCCCTTATTAGGGATGTGTCTGAATTAACTTTTAAATACTTACTCATTCTTCTGAATCAAATGTTCTTAATGCAATTGCTCTGAGATTCTTAATTCTTGGAGCTTCAGATTGTTTAGGAGAAGTCATAACAATTTTAATTTGGAATCCATTAAACTGTGGTGTGTTTTCTGCGGTATACTTATACTCGCTGAATCCGTTCTCAGATTGATTTGGATTTACAAATTTATCTGGTAAACCATTATCATTGAATGGGATAAAAGTTTGACCAATCTCATTTTCGTCATTTCTAACCAGTCTATAGAATACTCTGAAGTTTGAATCTCCCATTCTATGTCCATCGAATTGAACAAACACAGAGTTGGATATAAACTCAAGATTGATTCTCTTGGTCTCATAAATTGCAGCATGGGGATCAAATCCAGGAATATTGACTCTGCTGTCGGTAGTATAATCAACATCTGGTGCATTAATAAGGTTACTCATTGAAACAATATTACATGTATCAAGATCAACCATAGGAGATACATTCTCGTCAGTAGTTGATAGAAGCATTTCAAGTTCAAATGATTTTTGACCACCAAGGAGTTCAGATTCGTTTATCTGAGATGCAACCATTCTTGGACTATCAAGACGATTCAATTGATTCAGAGTAATACTCTCATATCCAATATTTGAGAATGATGCTTCAGTTCCAGATATACTTGATCCAGAAGTTGTCTTAATTCTTGCAGAAACATTTGTTCCAGAAGGACTGACAAGGTTAATGCTTGGTCTGATAATTTCAAATGGAAGGTTTTGAGTTAGCTGAACATTAGATCCACCAACTGCTTTAATTGTTGAGAATGTCTTAGTATCATCAGTGAGACTCACATGATAACTATTAAATGTCCTCTCTCTTTGATCAATATTATGAACTTTATTAACCTTAAGTAGTGATACACCATTGACCTCATACTTGAACACATTTGTGTTTTGTGCATGAGTTGATAATAGACTGCCTGTAACTGAATTATTAAAGTTTCTACTTTCAATAGTAATAACATTACCCGCAATTGTTTCGTAAGCAATAATTTCCTTATCAATTAACAGATAACCAGTATTTGCAGAACCAACTGCTGCTCCTTCAAAATTAGCAAATGCAGTTCCGTCTGCAACATTAATAACTGAGTCATCGTCATTGACTGCCGCAGTCAGAGTTGTTGGGGTTACATCACTTTCAACATTGTATACTCTAAGTTTATTTTGAGGTGAGTGCATACCATGGTTGAAATGGTCAAACTTCATTGTCTTACCATCTCTAATCGGGTCATTATTGACGTATAAGATATTGGGCATTGGCGTAGCACTACCAGCATCATTGAAGAGGTTGTAGGAACTTGCAGCAGCAAAGTTGTCTTTCACATTATCAACAACTAACAAGTTAGTTCTAGCTGAAACACCAACAGTGACTCGTACTCCACTTCCGGTATCGCCAAGTTGATTCATCAACAGAAGATCTCCAACCTGATATCCAGAACCACCATTGGTAACCTGAATTTGAGTAACTACTCCACCAGAAACAGTAACTTCTGATATGCAGTTATGTCCAAAACCAGTGAGGGATGTAAATCCAATGCCAGTATAAGTAGAGTCAACCAGAGCAACACCGGCAGTTGGTTGTACCAGTGCTAGGATACTCTCATTGGTTGGAGAAGTTATAACTGATAATGGACCACCAGTTGCAAAGATCTTACCATTATTGGTTCCTTGTTGAATTTCATTACCAGATCCAAATGCAGTATCTGTAACTGGAATACCAATAAACTGTCTCTTAGAGAACGTAGTAATTGGATTATTCTTTCTAATACCGACTCTAGGCAGTTGACTATTATAGAATGAGACTGAAACTGGAGTATTGGTTACAAACTTTGCTTTATTAAGTTTGAACTTAAGATCTTCCAACTGACTTGGAGTCCAGGTTGACTGGTTCTGTGACTTGAACAGAGATCCAAGGTATGGTTGCTTGTTATAGACTGCCTTGAGTTGGAGGTCTTCTTCACCCATTCTAGTGATAAACGCCAGATACTTCTCTGTAGGTGAAATAAGCACCAGAGCATATTCATATCCAGTTTGCAGATAGACAGGAGTAGGAAACTTAAATTCCGTTGCTACACTACCATCATCAGATATATTAACATCGTTTGATTGAATGTTAACTTGACCGAATGGTACAACCAGTGTTGTTGGAGTGCCATCTCTCATAGTCCTAATTTGAACCGTAACTGGAATTGAAGGATCTCTGGTCTTAAAGTATACCTCACCACCAGTTACATACACACCATCGGAATTTGTCCCATTACTATTTTCAGCAGTAATTAAGAAGGATTGTGCTAATGGGTCATAATATGCGCCAACGACAACATCGGTACTTGAAGAACTAGACCCCTCCGTTCTAGTTGAAGTACTTTCTGATTGTGTAAGTCTAATTGCATCCAGAGTCTCAACCAATCTTCTATCAATTTCTGGTGTTTTGATCGCAAGAACTTGCTCTTCATAACTTGTGACATATCCAGATGACAGATAATCAGTTTCAGCAGAACTACCGCCTGGGTCTAGTACAGGTGAATTGATAGCAGATGAAGTCAATCTAATTGTGCTTGATCCAGTAGTAAATTTAGGATTAGCAGCAATAACTGGATCTGGAATATGAAGTGAGAACTGTATCTCACCTTTCTCATCAGTTATCAACTGTATCTCGCCTACTTTTGCTTCTGCAGTTCCATCATTATTGACGAGGACCATTCCTTTTTTAACGTATCCAAGGTGTCCTGGTTGTGTTTGATTAGAAAGATCTGCAAGGTCAATATTAATAAATTCAGAAGTTCCAGAATAAGATGAACTAATTACGACACTGAAGTTATCTCCGGGTGCATTAAGACCAGGATTAACTTCTCTAATTGGAGCATTAAATGGACCAGTCTCATGATTATGTTGTGCTACACGGAATTGGATATTTGGTGTTCCTGCCTGAGTTAAAGTAATACTATCAACAATATCACCAGTTTTAAATGAACCTTTGGTCATGATAACTGGTAATTGCTTGGGAAATGCAAATTCATTCATATCAACACTTTCCATGAAGACATAATATTTCGTATTTGGTTTCAATTTCTTACCAGTTACATGAATATTTCTAGAACGGCAATTATGGATAGTTTCCATACCAATCATTCTATTTCCAAGACTCATCTCTTCTAATCCAGAAGAAAGTTCAAGACCAAATACACTCTCAGTACCAGTTTCTATATTAGTATCAAGAAAAGTATCCTCAAAAGTAGTGCTCGACCAACTGTCAGTGGTAGTGGTAGTGGTTCTCCGAATACCATTACCGCCCTGATTAATACCGCCGCCTCCTTCTTCTAGGGTAGAGGTGGATATGGAGGTACTAGTAGATGATCCTGAGTTAGACCCAATTACTGTGCTGCCAGTTAAGGTACTATCAATAACTCTTTCATCACCATTCCAGGTGGTTTCAGAAGAATTAAACCAACTTGCTGCCATTCCACCATTCTCACGATCTTCAGTACCAAGCAGTTCTGACATACCATTGAATATAGAATCAAACTGAACAATATCAGGAGTAGCAAGAACAATTTCTTCAATCCAGTAGTCTGTAGCAGGGGACAGGTCGATTGATCCAGCATACAATGCAATATGATATGGATTCAGGTTTTCTGTTCTAGTTGCAAGTGGTTGATTAATAAATTCAACTTCTTCAAAGTTAAGAGTTAGACCAGGACCATTTCTGGTGATACTGACATCAGAAAAATCATTTGCCCAAGCATAATCAGCATCTGTGCGATTTGCTTCAGTTGTTACAGTCTCAAATTGCAAAGTAAAATTTCTTTCAGTAGTACGTGGGCGTAATTCGCCACGCTTTAAGTCAATATCAAATCTTGATTCGCCCCTTAGATTAGCACCATTATGGTTTCTAAAGTTATCTACAAAGAAACCAGACTTAAACTTATCTAGTCCAGTGTTAGGATCCTTGACTGAAAGATTCTTAGTATCTGTTTCAAGTAAAGAAAGTGTAGTATAATTCTCAAGATTCTTAACTCTATTTTCAATACTACCAATATCTTTCATAGTAAATCTCTTATGATGAATAAGTTTTAATCTACTATCAAAAGTTGCATTAAACATGTATGGAGACATAGTAAGAATGCCAACTTCAAATCCTTCACTATTTCCAACTGGTAATTTTGGAAACTCTGAAGGTTCCCCCCTCTTAATTAAAAACTCTCCATCCTTAGTCAAATATAATCTATCGATTCTTCCAAGATAATGAGAATAGTCAACAATAAGAGTTTTATTGGTTGCAGCAATTTCACAATTTGAATTTGAGAATGATCTTGATTCAAATGCAAACGGTGAATCAGATGAACTGAGAGAATACGTATTGACTTTTGGTCTCAGATCAATAAAATCTGATGCTCTTCCTAATGGTGTTATTGGGATCTCTTTTGAATAGTCGAGAGTACTGTAACTATTGACAGATTCCACTGTTCCTGTACTCTCATCAGTGTTAAGGTTATCAAATACAATTCTCAATTGTCTAGTTGGTTCAGCAGCACTCTTTATTCTATTGATTCTTGCAATATCACAGAACTCTCGTCTATGTCCTGAGTCTAGAGTGTAATCATTACTTACATTTCTGTCACCAGTGAGAAGAGTACTGATGTTTGCAGTAATTCCAGAACTTTGCAGTGAAACTGTTTCTAATATCTGGAAGAACTTATCATTTTCATATACAAAATTTATTTGATTACCACTTACAATATCAACAACACGAGCAACTGCTCCTGTATCTGCACCAATAATTTGTTCACCAACTACTACATTATTTGTGAATGTGCCACTTTGAGTAGAAGCAATAATTGATGGGAGAGTTGGAGCATTAGTATCATTAGACTCAAATATAGCAAAAACTCTAGTAACATCTGGTACATTCAGTGAAATACTTTCGTCTTGAACTCTTGTTCCATATGGGTAAGAGGACGACCAAGATAGTCCATCATTCATTGTTGTAGAACCGATACCAGATCCAGCATTTCTAGATCTTGCTACGACTAAATTAGTACATCTTATGTTGGTCTTTACCTTAGATGTTAACGTGCTTCTCTTACAAGTAATGGTAAGTTTTGCGCTAGTACCAGTTTGACTAAGCCCCTTGATCAAAATTGTTTTAAGATCACCAGAAATTGTGACTTGAGAATCAAGAATAATTTCTTTATGTCCATTTGCATAAGTTAAAGTATAATTAAATTGATTATACGGTTCCAAGAACAGAGTATCATCACCAAAGTCAGTTATAGCAAAATTAAGTTGTAAATTTGAACCAATATTGACTGATGTTTGCTTTCTTATGACGTAACTACTATCAAGAAGATTGATAGATGAAACACTAGTGTTGGGAAGTCGAATCGTTTTTCCTGCATTATTTCCACCTTCTAATATACCAGAAACAACATTTAAGTTTTGAATATTAGTAAGACTATTTGTAGTACCAACATTATCTACCTTTACTGTACCACCAGTGCAAATTCCTGTTACGCTGCTAACACCAACCAAGGTGATACTACCCTGATTCACTGTGCTTACTCTATTAAACGTAGGCAGATCTTGACCTGGTATGGTATAAGAAACGACATCATGAACCCTCACAGGAATGTTTCTGAAGTCTCCAACAGATGCTGATTTTACTGTGGTGATACCAGTAGGATCAGTCGCATCAGCTCCACTAATCTCGAATGATGAACCAGGTGTGATAAGATTAGTAGTCTGTTGCATTGCAACGTTGCAAGCAAAGATAGGTGATACAGTTCCAATTGACTTAATGTCACGGATATCATTATCTCTAACTGCTGTAATATTTCTACCTACAGTAAGTCCATTGATCTCAATTGGTTCGTTAATTTGGAACTGACCCGTTACATCTAATAGGTTAAGAGTCGTTGCATTTGATACTGCATCCTTAAGGTGACCAGTTGCTCCACTGAATACACCTCTAACTAATGCAGAATTTAGAGCAGTGACGCCAAGTCCAAGTGTTAGAGTAGTGAATGTTTGAATATCATAGAGTCTTAGATCAAATCTCTCTGTGCCAATTCCAGCTATATTTTTCTTACTAAAATCATAAATCCTGGCATTACCAATAATTGCAGATGCGGGATCCAGTTGTCCGTTATCACCAACTCTACGATCTCTTAATTGTACAACAGATGTATCGTTAAATCCAATTACTGGTGAACCATAAAGATTTTCTACTTGAATATTGTTTCCAATTTTAATTGGAACACTGACATTTTCTTTTTTCTTTGTAGTTCTTGGTTTTTCGTTATCAAGTGAAGTTGATCCAATCTTTTCAATTTCATATCCTTTTACGTATGCTTTACCTGAAGATATCTGAAGGGTGAAAAGATCGTCAGACGGAGTATTGCCCCTTTGAGTTAATTGATTTGGTGAATAAATGCCTTTATTGCCAAGTCTATCATTTAAAGTTTCTCTAATATCGACAGCAAATCTCTTGACGTAATAATCACCAGACTCATCGTTTGTTCTCCTTGCAAGTTCATCTTTAAATATACTATAATCAGTAGTATTAACTAACTTTTGAGTAAGTCCTTTATCTACACGCAACAATTCTACAAAGTTAGCATCGTTGTTATCTGTCAGTGATTTTTTAACAAGAGTTGTAGATATTTTAAGTCTATCTGCACCAGGAGCAGATTCGTTTGAAAATCCCTTAGCATTATCAAATAAATCAGAATTTTCAGAAGAAGCAGTTACAATATCTTCTGAAATCTGAAGACCAACTTTATAACTAGGTGAATTTGTATATTGATCTAGAATTACAGTACTTGCAGGCACTTTTACAAAATATCCCCTAACAAAAAATATTCCCTCACTGATTGATGCAGAAGAACCACTCGGTGTTGCTTCAGATACAACAGCTCTTGCAAATGCATTATTTGTAGGAATAGTAGTAGAAGAATACTTAATATCTTGTAATGTAATTAAAGTTTCACCATCTGTAAATTTTGGTGTTACACCATCAAATCCAGAAGCAGTATATTTAACATAGATAGTGTCTACAGAATCAACTGATTCCGCACTTGTGATGCAATTGACTACGGTTGCCTTAACACCAGAAATTTCACCTTGTATCTCAATATTATTATCTTTAAGATATGAAGTATATGCAGAGACAGAAACGTCTAAGAAAGTAGGATCAATCTTAACTGCAGAATAAATTGAATCATATATTATTCCACCAGGAACAATCATTGCCCCTTCTTTGAAGAAGTGTTGTCCGAACTTTTCAATCTGCCCCTGAAGGATAGATTGTAAAGTAGTTAGTTCTCTGGATTGAACTGGGAATCCAGGTTTGAACAGCACCTTATTATAATTATTGTCTTCATCAAAATCGTCAAAATAAGGGGAAACATTTAAATTGGTGTTCTGGGTCATGTTCTTAGAACTCTACTACGACTTTTACTTCTTCTTTTTGGGATTCGGATCTACTGATCGGTGCCCTATTATCAATATAAATGATATCACCTGAATACTTTTCAACTTCTGGATTTGCCTTTCCGAGTATGAAAGTTTGTCCCAAATTGATAACTTTTCCACCTACTGTTATACTAGAAACATTTGTAAAACTAGTATCGGGAATTAAGGTATTTCCCGACATACCAATACAAGTAACTGGATTTGCATTACCTTCAAAATCAAAGTTTCTAAAGTTGTTATTTGATATAGTAGATAAACCAACAGGTTGGTAGTATCTCAAAACACCAGTATCACCATCCCAAGAGGCGACATAACCAACAGCAGTCGATCCAGCAGTGCCAACTGATTGACGAATCTCGCCATTTAGTGGGTAAGTAACGCTGGAAGTTGAAATACCAGGATTACCTGAACTAGGTTTCAGTTTCAATGCACCAAGAGTTGTTGCGGTATTAGTATTTAGAATGTTAGTTAAACTTCCATATTGAGTTGGATTTCTCACAATGCCAATTCTTGAAAAAGTATTTTGAGTGATAAAATCGGAAGAAGAATCATACTTAGAATAAACCATTACTCTATACGAACCTAACTCACGATATATATCTGCTCCATGTCCACCATTTGGTGGAATTATAACTTCAAATTCTGCATTAGATCCACCATCACCAGGATTGTAGTTAATTACTCCTCTAGTGTAGTCTTTTCCTGGAGATGAAACCTCAATACTAGAGATTTGTTGATTAATTATAACAATAGAGACTTTTCCACCATTTCCATCACCGAGAATATCTTCCGTATATGTTCCTGATGTATATCCTGATCCTCTGTTCTTAATAACTACTGTTTCGATTCTTCCACGAACGGCAGCATTTTTTACTGATTCGGTATTACTGTCTCCCCAGTTTGTGGGAAGTGGCATATATTTTTCTGTTGTAAATTTAACAATATCCGCAGGAGAAATTGTATAAAGATATTTCCAAATATAATTGTCACTTCCAGTTCCTGCTTTTTGGGGACCAGTAGAAACAAAAGTTGGTTCATGTTGTGATGGTTGTCCTTTTGGAAAATCTGGACTTGTACCATTATTGATGCAGATATAAACCTTAAATTCGGAGTTTACGACATAAAAACGAGATTCATATAGTGTCTTTGAACTAGTTTGTGGTGCTGGATTGGTAATATCATAATCATTCCTATACATGTCATAGGTTATACCAGAAGACCAATTAACTCTGGGTACAATTCTTGCAAAATCATTAACATTAATCTTATTTAAGAAAAGCATCGAGTCGTGATATCTATTCTCCTGCTCAAAAGAGTCTCTTGGATCTGGAGTAGTTGTCGCCCAGTTAACATTACCATATTCTTCAATAGAAATATTGGTGGGATTTGGGTGTGCTAAGAAGGTATAATAAAAATTTGAAGTCGTGCCAATGCCAGTCACAGACTTAGCAAATGTCTCCGCATTCAAAATTCTAAATTGGTCAGTAATTATGGCAGGCATGTCTGTCCGATTTTTTGATTATTTATACTGTGTTTAGTACTGTGATTTTAATTCAGTAGTTCGTGAAATGTGTGCTGAAGTACTAATACCAGAAAGTGGATCATCTTTTTGGAATACAAATTCGGATCCATTCCTACTTCCTATATTTATCTTACCCCAACTAAACGATCCATAGGTTTTGAGATTGTAAGCAGTATTTACTCCCACCAAAGAAAGAACATTTGTAGATACGCGAATTGTATCTGTTCCACCAATAGATACGACTTGAGCAGCACGATAAACATTATCAATAAAAGATGTTCCATTTCCAACAATAGTTGACACATCACCATCGATTGAAGTAACACCAGTACCAATGCAAGTATTTCTAACTACGAAGTAATCTCCTGTAGAAATACCAGTTTTTTGAATCGTACCTGGAGTTCCTGAGTTAGAATAAATTTGTGGGTGCGGATAGAAGTCAAATATAATTGTTGGTAATGAGTTAACTCCAGATGTAGCAGTCGTAACATCGTTAATATTTCCATAGTCACCAACATAACTAACTGATTTTACTTTTTCGACAACTGGAATAGTCAATCCAACTCCTGTTGTACCTACGATTTTGATATCATTGAGTGTTTGTCCAAGATTATCAATTTTTTCAAATGACCAAACATCTTCAGCATATATTGTAGTATCTGTGGGACCAACGGGTGCAATGACTTTGGTTGATGGGTAATATAGTGGTTCAAGATAAATTCTTGTCTTAGCAATTCTAAGACCATCAATAACAAGATCAGAAGTTTGCTTGGTCCATTCTACTGGTCTCAGGAATGAATTGTCAGTATTAATACCAACACTTGTATAAGTTTCAGTCTCGACAGTATCAGAAGCAATCAATGCATAGATAGTTCTTCTTTCCTGACTATCAAAATTATCTTGACGTTGAAGTCGTAATTGATCACCATCTTTAACTGTTGGATCGATATTGATTTCTAGATAGTCTTGATCAGAACCAGTGTAGAAGTACATTCTAAACGTGCTTCCTGCTTTTGGTGCTTCCTTAAATTTAAATCTCGTGCCGCCATTAAATTCATAATCAATTCCTGGTTTCTGAAGAACATCATTCAAGAAAACCAAGAAATTGTTTTGAAGTATGAGACCAGATCCTTCTTGTGAAACAATACTGTAAAATTCTTTATTAGTTTCTGTTCTAGTAATAAGGAATTGAGTTTTAGCACCATTAAATTGATTACTAAAGTCATCTACTTCAAGAAGTTGACCGAATGTCCATCCAGAGAACTTATCCTGATACTTGTTCTTAACAGTTACAGTGAAGTTGGATGTACTAACTCCAACCTGGAATGGAAGACCATGAAGTGTAAGAACCTCACCTTCTTTATATCCCATACCACGATCGGACATATCGAAACTGACTATACTACCACCAGTTCCAACAACAACATCTATTGTTGCAGAGGAAACACCAGCACTACCACCAACTAGTGTAAGATTTTTATATGGTGCAGGTTCATCTGTGAATACTTGAGGTGGATTTGCTTGAGTATATCCAGTACCACCCGATACAACACTAAACCCAGTAACTGTTCCAGCAGTACCAATAATTGCAGTTACAGCAGCACCAGATCCACCACCCAAAGAATCAGCAATTGAAACATTTGGTGGAAATATGTGACCAGAACCACCGGAACGAATACCGGTGCTACCAACACCAACTGTAACTCCTGTGATTACACCAGAACCATTTACAACTGCAGCACCAATAGCACGAGTTGGGAATTGATATCCACTACCAACTCCAACTATAAACTCGTTGATTATGCCGCCGTGAGGAAGATCTCCAACTACTGCAGTTCCGCTGAAATCAATATCTTCTCCACTAATAGTTTTCTTAATCTCATAATTAGAGACCAAGACAGAACCAATTGGTGATAGGAATGGTTTTTGGAAAATATTATTGATTAGGACTGCACCATGACTAGTAGTAATACCAGTTACTGCAACACCACTACTGGTTATTGCAAATTGATCAGTAGTACTATTGAATGAATCCGAGATATCATCGAAAATTGTATTTTCATTGTATGTTAATCTATAGAAAATTCTGCCCGAAAAATTCGACCGAGTTGGTAGAGATCCAATACCTGCAGGTCCATATGGTGCGTCACTTAAATAAATCTTACCTTGTTTGATTCTATAATCGCCTGAGACGACGCTACTGGCGGTGCCAACAGTATATGCTGCGGCAACAGTACCCATTACTCCACGCTGAACATTAAGGACATTGCCTGCTCCCACTAAATCAACTTTAACGATTTCTCCAGTTCCAAATCGAAGTAGAGACTTACCTGCAATCTTTGATATATTACTGACTGTAATTTGAGTTGAACCAACTCCAACAGACTCTGACATAGTGATAGCAACTCCTACTGGTTTTACTGCAATAGGACTTTGAATGATATTGTCAATCGTGATTATACTTCTAGTGGTTGCAAGATCACCCTCTGTTGAGAATGACTGAGTGAGACCAATTCCAGTTCTATTGGTAAATGTTACATGATTTCCATTAAATGCTTCTGTTGTAGCAACAGCAACTTTAAATTCATTGTTACTTATTCTAATTGCAAATACTTTTTCAGGAAGAAGATTAGTAACACCAATACCAGGAACATTAATAGATGTGATGCTCATAGAAGATCCAGTATTGATACCAGCATTTGTTGGGTCATATACAAGTTCTTCACCGGTATTAAAGTTATGATCTGTAATTGTAATTGTGCTGGCAGCAACACCAGTTGTAGGATTTATCGAATAGTGAAGTAGTGAATTGTTATTGTTGAATATAGCGAAAGTGCTCAGACCAACAAGTTGGCCAGCAGAGTTTCCAACTCCATTAAACTGAGAACTAATATCGTCTATCATTAAAACTTTATTAGTTCTAGATTCGTTATAGTCAGTAATTATCTTAGAGTCAAATTTGATAATCTTTGAAAGACTTGTTGAATCTGTATCTTCAGATGCAAGATCATAACTTATTCTCGTATGTACTGATGAATTACTATTAATTTCAACGTTAAGGTTGAGTTCTTGTTCAGGTTGTTTTACATTTGCCCCCCTTTCTGGTAATGTAATAATTTGTAAATCTGAAAAATTCTTGTAACCAGCAGTATGATCTAGACTATTCACAGACTCTTTCCACTTATCCAATTCAATTTCGCCACGAATACTATAAGAGAATTTTTGATAATAATCATTGTCATGAAGTCTCTGAAGATTATCATTCAATTTGCCAATATCATTCGTCCATATTCCATTATCAGATGAAACACTTCCTACATTTAAATCAAAATCAGATTCATTTACTTCTGAAATAGTTGCCTTAAAGTTACCTATAATACCACGAATAACTGATGTTTCAGTAAATTTACCAATAACTTCATTGAGTCTCAATATACTTGATTCTTCATCCCAACCATTCTTTGATACAACACCAAATACATTTGGATCGTTAATATCAACAATTTTTTCACCTTCTATAAATCTTACAGATTGGAATTCCGGAATAAATGTTGCAAGATCACTTACCTTGATAATTCTACCGAATTGTGCATTCTGAGCAATATTATAAGTACCACCGGTAACACCTAAACCAGTAATATTATAACTGATACTTTCAGTTCCACTAGCAGTATTGCGAGCAGTCACTTCAAAGAATTGGTAATTATAATCGCTTGAATTATAACCATCTGCAAGAGCAGGATTAGTGATCTGAACATTCTCTATAAAAATTTTGTCTCCAATATTGAATGGGAACGGATTAGTAATTCCAAATCCAATATTTGGTGCTCTAAGGAGAAGTTCATTTACACCATTAGAAGAATTAGCGCCAATAACACCAACTCCATTTGAGTTATTAGTTGCAATAATTTTGAGATTATCTTCTAAGTTACTATCACTACTAATAACTTCAACTTCACCAACAGAACCACCTGTAAGTGTCGATTTGGTGATGATATTATCATTTCCAATTGCAATTACTTTTGGTGGAACATTATAGTCATTTCCAGCAGTAACAATACCAACTGTTTTCAATGTTTTAATATTCTTAAGTTTCAAAATAAGAGGACTATCTGCTTTTGGTTTGATAGTATTATCTTCTGAGAATTCAATTCCAGAGTAGAAAATTGTCCCATCTATAATTTTACCAATTTCTGTGTTACTTAACTGCAGTTCTGCAGAAACTCCTGTAGTAGTTCCTATGGATGTAATTGCTGGAAAATCTTTAACATTGACGCCACCATTTATAATTTTAGTTGAATGAATTCCACCAATTGCAGTTGGGGAACTAGTGGAATAGAATCCAGTGCTATATCCTGCAGGAGTATATGAGTTTGTCTCGGCAGACCCAACTAAAGTAAATCCAAAGGAGTAATCAGTGCCTACTCCAATTGAGGCAACTTTATAGTTTTGATTAAACTTGGAGTCTACTATGCGGATATTGGAATAATTCTCTACACTTACATCTGTAGATGTTGGATATGTATCTGTGTATTTGGTATCATCTCCTTCAAGTCTGTAATAGAAACTAGATGAAAGATTTTTGTTGATATCAATTATAATCTGTGTGGTAGGACTACCATCACCGATAATTCCGTCTCTCGTGATCAAAGTAGATTCATATCTAGATTGGAACTCTCTATCGTTATAAAAATTGATATCAAATCCAGAGAGACTTGTATCTCCAGTATTAATTGCAAATTTTCCACCATTTATAACATCTAACTTTGGATTTATTTTTGAAACTTCATGAGTTCCATGTCCCTGCTCAGTTATAGTAATGTTTTGATAGGGGAATGCTCTTGCATCAAAATCTCTTTCTGCAAGTCTAAATCTGTCGTTGCTTATCTTAATTACATAATACTCTCTATTGCTCTGAAGAGGTGTTGCAACACCAACAGCATTTACATAAGCAACAACATCACCGGTTTTTAATCCGTGATTTACTGCTGTAATTTCCGATGTAGTTGCAGTTACAATTCCAGCAGGAGCAAAAGTTTTAGGATTAACAACCAGTTTTTTTAGAACTGGATTGAACTTAAATACGAACTGTTGAACTTCATTAGGAGTTATATGTAACCTAACGTCATCTCCTTTTTGTACTCCATGTGCTGCAGTAGTCTCAACCCTAGCAGATACCTTCTTAACAATACCCGTAATATTATCCTTTACCTGTGATAATGTATGACTATTTCCACTAGAAGCATCGACGAAGAAGAGAGTGGAATTAATTCCAACGAATGCCTTAGAGGTTGAAATTCCAATAAAATCAGTTCCTACATTGACTGCAAAGAGATTAGTTGTAGAAATATCAAAGAAAGGAGAAAGTGAAGCAGTTGTAGCAGCACGAATTGTACCTCCAATAGAAGTAATACTCAGTTCATCACCAGTTTTAAACTGATGATTTCTCAGATAGATTGCATTTGGTGGAATCGAAACTGTGATATTTGTGCTTCCAGCAACTCCAACAACAATTGAAGTATAAGTAGAACCTATACCAACAGCAGAAACTTCAAAGTTTTGCTTGTATGGAAGACTTAAATTCTTATTTTCTAACTTTTTATCAAGAAGAAAATTAAACGTCTGTGGTTGCTTAACTACTAAATCTCCTATAGAGTGAGTACTAGCAGTGCTATTATTGACAATTCTTGTAATTCTATATCTGTCATTGACGGTATCAACGCCGACAATTTTCATTAACTCACCACCAACCTTGATAATATCATCTTCTACGAATCTTTCTGTAAACGTAGAAGCTTGTAGTGAAATTACAGTGCTGATACCTGTTGTCGTAGTAGCGGCAACAGCAACTTTCATATTGGTTAGAACTGTACCTACCCCAATCGTTCTAAAACCTTCAATATTTTTATAGGTTGCAGAACCAATACCAGAAATTTCAATAATATCACTATCAAGAAAACCATGTGGAATTGTAGTAACACCAGTTACTACATTGCCTATCACACTAAAAATGGTATTTTTTAGTACAACATCACTAGTTCCGATAGAAACAATATTTTCACCTATAACTTGTTCAACCTCTACGTCAATTGATGGTTCATTGAAATTGATTTGTTCACCAACCTTATAGTTAATACCAGATTTAAGTATATCAACATCATCTATTCTAGAAGATTTAACCGCATCTACAACAACTTCTACCTTAGATGATATAGAATCTTGTAAGAATGGATATTCTCTAGACAACTCATTTATTCCAAGGTGAGTTACATTTCTTTTGTAAGAACCATCATTCAAAATTGAATCACGTTGATCAATAGTATTGTCATAGTTGAATAAGTCGGTTTGATTATAATGTGACTTTGTAATGTATGGATATGCAAGATTGCCACTAAAATCTAGACTAGAGAAGTATGCATATGTCCCTTCGGGAAATTCTGGAGTTTTGCAAAATCTTCCATTATATTCGTCAAGATCACCACTTGCTTTATATAGATAATCTTGTGTGAAAGATCCCTCAACAAATCCAGATGGTCTGAGTGTACCGACAGTTTCTGAATCAATTTCATAACTTGAAAAGATTTTCTTATTTCCACCAGTACTTTGACCATCTTTAAAAAGTGGAATTGCATGACCATATGGACCATAGATTGGATTGCCATCGTATGCCCATCCAAGTATTGGAGAATGGGAAAAACCTGTGATAATTTCATCTCCATTAGAATCAACATTATCGCCTAATAGTTGACGATAAAATGCTCCAGGATAGAAAGCAACTACCTTAGATTCGTTCAGATCAGTTCCGGAACTGATTTGAACTAATTCTCTATTAAGTCTATCTATTTTGGGTATTGCGGCATTATCGAGTTCAAGTACTTTGTTGTACCTTTCAACATTATTAAATTTCCATTCATGAATTTCGGCATTCAACTTTGCATCCACACCAGATGGAATCACTTCGATTATTGTATTTTCGTCATATCCAATACCAGCATTAATAATATCAATTGCTGTGATAGCACCATCTACAATAGTAGAATTGAGTTCTGCCAACCTACCTGAACCAACAACATTAATTGCTGGAGGAGATGTATAATTTAAACCCGAATTTGCAATATATACTGAAGTTAACTTTCCACCAACAACAATTGCTCTAACATCTGCTTCTCTTCCTGTCTGAACCTCAATATCCAGATCTCTCTGATAGTTGATTACATTGGGTATACCATATCCACCACCGCCATTTCTAATGAATACGTTATCAAGACTTCCACGAACCACAGGAACGCCAATAGATTTATAGTATGAAGGAGTGACGCTAGTATCTCCAGTAGAAACAACACCATTGATTGTAATAGATATTGCCGGGTACTTAAATGTATGTGTACCTACACCCACGCTGGTAAAGTTTACATATGTTTTTGTATCAAAATTTACACTACTGATAGTGGTTGCTGTTCCTGCTTCACTTAGAATGAATCTATCTTCATCCAGAACAGTTGCCTTATAATTTACCGCTGTCGATATTCCACCAATAGCAGTACCATCAAATGAATACTCTAAGTTCTCACCAGTTTTGAAAGAATGATTTCTTGCATAGATATAATTGGATCCAATGTTGACCCCAACGAAAGAACTATAAATATCCTTCTGATTTGCTGGTGGCCATGCTACGGCATCTACAACTACTCTCTTGTTGGAGAAATCATCAGTAGATTTTATAATATTGATTCTATCAATAATTTTTCTAATTACTTTTGATGTAAATTTATGAGTGCCATTTCCAAAGGCATTCATATTAATTACAGTTTTAGATAATGCCTTTTCCTTTGTAACAGAAAGTGAAACATGATCATCATCAATCTTCGCAATGAAATATACTGCACCAGATGTCAGTCTGGTTGTACTAAATCCAACAGAAGTACTACCAGCACCAATGGGAGTTCCTGAACTAGAATATACAACTTCTTCTCCGTCTGAGAATCTATGTCCTGGTATATTGATTGTATCGGAATTTTGAGTTCGTGCATTATCAACAAAAGTGACAGTATAAGTCAATCCTCTCATTCTTGCTTCAGCAATCGCCTCTGTTCCATTTCCTCCAGAGATTGTTACAGAAGGAGTACCTTTAAAATTGAAACCAGAAGAAGTAAGAACGACATCTTCAACTTTTCCTTTGAATTGTCCTATAAAAGTAGCACCATTGCCTCCATTAGTATCTGCAACTCTAATTTGTGGTGGATTTATAACATCATAATCAGTTCCAGAATTTAAAATATTAATTTTGTCTATCTGACCATAGAATATCGAATCGTTTGAAATTGGTGAGTGTAATTCGACACCATTCAGAGAAAGACCGATTGGTCCAACAATATCTTTATGATCAAGTGCTTGTTTTGGTATTCTATTAATTCTTTTAAAATTATTCTGATTAACTATATTCTTTCCAAATAGGGAAGATGGAATCAATTTATGCTCACTGGTGGATTCACTGTCAGTAATATTAACATAAATTTGATTACTAACAGCAGCACGACTGAATGCTAATTTTATGGTATTTGTATCAATTATAGAAGCAAAATAATTTCCTGTTGAAATACCGGAAGTTCCAGAAATTGATTGATAGTATAATTGTTCACCAGATTTAAAGTTATGATTACTGATAGTAATTGCGCCATCAGTTGTGTTTATATTACTACCAGAGAATGTCTTAGATCTGTCAGTAACTGTTACGTTATTGTAACCAGGAAGACCCGAGAATGCAACATATGCGTTCTTTTCTACATCAACAAAGGTATTTTGAATATTTGATAAAATGCCATCCTTATTGAAATTTACACTTGCAAAGTCAAGTTTTTTCTTGATGATATACCTTGTGTTTATATCAAAAGAAAGACTATTTCCGGTGACCGAAAATTGCTTTGTATTGATTACATCACTAACTGTACAATTTGTTTCTTTGACACTCTTATCATTCATCAATAGAATATCTACTTTATCTCCAAGATTTAAATGGTGATCAACTACAGTTTTAAGAGAAGATGATCCAATAACACTATCAACATGAGTAATTACTACATTATTGTAGAACCATCTGTTGAATCTTACGTCTTCTTCGTTTACCTTCTCGCCAAGGTGTTTTACAGACAGCACATCTCCCTTTCTGAACTGACTTGTAGTATTTTTATTATCTGCAACTCCTACAATGGTGCCAACAATTCGCATTGTAACGAGTTTGGAAATATCATTGTCTTCGTAACCAAAAATATAGTTTCCATCAGTAATAGGATCATTCTCTACAAGGGTAGTAGACAGTCCTACACAATTAAAGAATTGATTGGCACTCTTACCAGTATATGTGACTGCTGTTAACCCATCATTATCGGGATTAAGGAATGAACCATTTTCTGGGAATCCAATAGTGGAATCTACAGTCAGAGTTGTATCTGTAATACCAATACCTAAAACTTTGGTCTTCTTACTGACATTGAATGTATTTTCAATCGTATTTTTGGGAAAGAATAACTTATAAAAATACTTTCCATTTGAGAGCACAGGTTCAACTCTTGAAATAACACCCTTTGCAGTTGGAGTATCGGTTGATCCTTGCAATACAGTCGTTTCTGCTAGTTTAGTTGAATCCCCACTGATAGTTTCGACCACTAAAATATCTGAAAGTGAGAACTCAGCAGATGATGCTCGAATTGTATTATCAAATGGTTTTACAATTTCAACAAATTTTCCAAACAAAACACTGAAAAGAATCTTCAATGATGTGTCGGTTCCCTTTGAACTATAGAAGTCCCTTGCCCTTGAGAGAATATTATCAATATTAACGCTCTGGAACTGTCTGTCCTCAATTCCTGGTAAAAATAACTTTTTATACTTTCTGAAAAATTCTGCTAAAAATACTAAACCAAGATTAGTAAGAGGTGCTCCTGCATCATGAAATCCAGACTGACTGGAAGTGAAATTTAAAAATTCACCATTACTGACATTATCGATACCAGAAAAACCTCTGATACATCCAGTAAAGGCAAAATTGGTAACAGTAGGAAGTGTTGCTCCTACTGGGTTGGATCCATCAAGGTTCAATATATCATCAAGAGCATTTTCATTATCAGAAATTGTAATAGTGTTTGAATCTATAACTTCACTTACATAATAAACCTGACCAGCAACAATAGTCGAAAATGATGTATCAAAAATGATAGTCTGTGCTCTAAACGATTCTAATCCAACAGTAGATGTCAGTTTGATGGTATTGCCATTCAGGTCAAATCCAGCAACCTTCTGAGCAAAAGAAGTTTTGCCAGTATATGTAAAAATCTCATTTTCAATCTTTACAAGTCCGTTTTTCGGTAAAAATCCTAAATGATTGGTGACTTCAATAACATCATCATTGTTTCCAGTAAATTTAGTCAGTTTTGGCGTAGTTTGTGTAAATTTAAGATTTACAAAACTATCAATATTCTTTAAATCCGTAATATTTTCGGCAAGACTTACTGTTCCATACTCACTTTCCTGAGACAGATAGTATTGCTCCAAAAAGTCTTTAAAAATCGGATTGTCATCTAAAATAAATTCTGGAAGTTGACTTTCCAGAATATTAGAGATTTTTACTTTACTATCTGACATTTCTTATCGAGTAAATTTCGTGCTGCTAGTGTAACTTGAAGGAGGAACATAGTTTGAACTCGATCTATTTGACCCAGAAGTAACTAAATCTTCCTTAAGTGTTAAAACACTTTTTCCTGTAGTATCTAGGACAATATAAAGGTTCTCTTTTGCAATAATATCATTCGATTCGGGTGTGACTCCAATTTCAATTCTATTGGGCAGTGAAGTCGATGAAATGCTAATTGGGAAGAGAATGATCTCACCTTTTACATAGTCAACAGTTCCAGCACTTCCAATAACAGTAATAATCTCATTACTTTGATTAAATTTGATGACTGATATAGATCCAGTCGTTGGTGCTACTTGAACTGGTCTTCCCGGAATGGTGATATTAGTATCAGGGACATCAGTCAGAAAAAGAGTTTCGGTAATACCCGAAACTTTAAATCCAGATGACCTAATATTGAAACCTTCTACCTCAGCATGAAATTTATTTGCATAACAGAGTTCATAATTGGCAAGACTGTCGTATGCAGGAACTAAATTCCTTCTCATCACAAGATTAGTGATATTTGAAGTAATTCCACTATCAACATTATCAATCTGACGAAGAAGTTTGCTATACTTTAATCTTCCACCGAAAGAATTAATATCAGTTGACTTAGAGTAATTTACAATTGCATTTGTAACCCTACTATACAGGTCTTCAGTGCTTGTAATAGATCCTGGATCATATGAGACCGTACTATCATACTCCACATACAGATATTTCAGATCCAAGAACTCTTGCCTTATACCAGCAATGGTGTATTCCTTCAATTTACTCTTAATCGTGTTTTTTGCCACGTCGGAGAGGAAATCACCATTTTTAGGTTTGACTGTAATAAAAACTTTGCCGTATTCTGGAGGATCTAGTTCTTCACCACCGTATGCCGAGACAGAATCAACATTGGGATACAGAAAAGGTATCAGACTAGTATAATCATTGGCAGTGACTGCTCTGTACTGCGATGCATAGACCCTAGGAGCAAGGTATTTGATGGTATCAATACTTTCTATCTCATCACCCTGTTCTGCCGCTTGTAGGGTCGTTATGGCAGAGATATTATTTGTTACATTTCTATCTCTTCCTTCACTTTTTGCAACTAATTGACCAGAAAATGTAAAATTACTTGCACCATTTGCTGCGGCACCAGTGGTTTCAATATAGGTGATTTCAATCTTGCTTCCATTGGGTGGTTTTTTACCTAAAATATTGTCTCCGAAAAGAATTTGGTATTTTTCATCCGCAATTTCCTGAATAAGATACAAACGAGTATCAGCATCGACGTTAAAAATATTTGTATATGGTGCATATTCCTCCACCGCAGTTCCAACGGTCTGAACACGGATGGAGGAAGTGTCAATATTGCTGTTTGGTAGGATATATTTTGCATCTGGTTGGGAATCATTCACAAAAAATGTTTTTTTCAGTAAATTTCCTTCAAAAATTTCAATATTACTAAATGTTACAACTCCTGAAGAGTTTGGAGATGCTGTAATGTCTTCTGGAATCGAAAAAATGTAGTTTGAGTTGTTTGCACCACCCAGTGCAACAACACCTTTCTTCAATATAACCGATCTAGCATTTACACTTGCACTAAAAGTGATTCTTGCTGCTGCTGCTTTCTTCGATCTAGGTACATATCCAATATTTCTTGCTAAAGATACGACATTCTCTCTTAATGTCGCACTATCAATGAACGATTCGTTCACTGCCATGTTAGTGTTATAGGCAGTAACGTATGAATTATATGCTAACGTGTCGATTAGGACCGAAAAGTTGGATCCTTCAAAGTCAAAGTCCGTGAAATTACTATTCGACCTCAGATAATCCTTTATCTGCTCTCGGATATCATTAAAATCGAGATTGGTAAACTGATTGAATGCCATTATACCCTGGAAGGTTGTAAGATAAACTCTATAAATTGTGTAGGAAGTGGTAATCCAACGATGTCATACTCAATTTGAATGAATAAATCATTAGTATCGGTCTGAGTCTCAGTAAAAACGTTGGTCAGTTCGATTCTAGGTTCATAATTTTTCAATAATGTAATAATTTCTTCCCTCAATATATCATTATCAAATGTATCTAATTCAAAAAGTGTATCGCCAACAGATGTTCCTAAAATATCGTTAAAAAATCTCTCTCCAATTTTGGTTCGGACAAGATTTATGATAGATTTTTTAATTGCATCTTCATTTTTCAGAATTGTTACATCGTTTGTTATGGGATGACGTTTAAAAGATAGACTGATATCCCTAAAACTACGTGAACGCTTAGATGGCATCTGTTCTGATACACTTCGACATAGTATCTATAATGGTTAGTAACGATTTGGAATTGAATCGTAATATGATTCTTCAGAAAGTACTTGTTTTTTAGCACCCTCGATAGGTTTTGCTTCATCATTTAACACCTCTTTCAACTCAACAGGAGTCTCCTGAGGTGATTCACCAGGAAGTGACCAGTGATCTGTAACCAAACTGGTCGTTCCCCATGTATCTTTCATGTAATTTGTGTCTCTATCAACTGGTGAGTTACCCATTTGTCTCCTCTTTTTCGTTATTTATTTGTTCTTTAGCAGTTTTCCAGAAATATTCATCTTCACGACCCATTCCAAGTCGATCAAATCCATTTTCAACCTGGTAATACTGAGTTGATACCTTAAAATCAGGCATCTTTGGTTCGACTGGCGTCAAACTATTATCATAAATGCGTAGTCTATTGTTTGGATAGAGTGCATATTGTCCATTTTCCAACTCAATCAAGTTATGAGACTTGTGTTCAGCAGGATTCTCACTGGTCGCATAATCAACATAGTCTGGATCATGATGATAATTATCAATCGTACACACATATGTGCCCTTAACATTACCATGATCCCGTGTATAACACTCAAAGTCCATTGAACCAATGAACTTCTTATCCACTGATACAACCCCGTAGTCCATGCAGTTCCAGAATTGCAGGTTAGGTAGACTCATATCAGGTGTAGGGGTCTCAGGATCGGTTACAAAGGCACTGATAGGCAGTTTATCGTACATTGCCGCATACTCTGGTAAGTATGTTTCAAAATAAAAAGCACGCCCAGGAATCGATTTAACCGATACCCAGACGCCCTTGACGAATTCTCCATGACCAGACTGATGATCCGTTAGATACTCTTTACGTACCCAGACTTCCTGTGACGGAAGATTCGCAATCAAACAAGACATAAAAAGTTTACAACTAGTTTATCTATTAACCTCTACCTTGACCACGATAACGCTTTGGTTTGGAATTACCGGATGATGCTGCATACTTTGTATGTTGTCCAGAACCTTGACGAGTCTTCTTCGGAATAGACTCAATCATCAAATTACCAGTCAGAGACTTTTTAATCTTAGCCATAGTTTTGTTTTTCGCGATTTTTTAATAAACGGGCGGTTATAACCCCACCCAGTATAACACAATAGAAGCACGTAAGAACTCATCAGATCACGCGCATTTTTTCATGCCCCACACGAATCACAGGGTCACACCAAATCTCATAACCCTTCTCAATCGCATCTAGACAGAAACTCACATCCTCTCCACACATATCTTGGACCTCTCCTGATTCAAACGTTTGCATCTTCGGAGCAAACCATGGATAAGGTAGACTCTCAAATACGCCCTTCTTAATCAGAACCCATCCAAAACCTGTGTAATCAACAGTGAACGGTTTCTTACGCTTACTCATTGATTCCCCAGTCTCATGATTCATCACACCACCATTATTACGGAAGTCTCCTTCCTCTAACCAATGTGCAACAGATGTAGTACGACCATCTTCAGTCATATACCATCCAGCAGCAATATCTTTCTCCATTGCTACAAGACGGAAGAACTTCTCTGTATCAAATACAATATCAGAGTCAATCCATAACTGATAATCATACTCTAACTTACCATCCCAAGGTTTCTGATTTGGTCCTCTGAGTACATTCGCACCAAGACACTTGCATCTTGCGAAGTTCACCATTGAACTATAATCTTGACTGATCTGTATACTTGCACCAGTCTGTACAAGATCAAAACAAAGTTGTACGAAGGACTTCAAAAATGCATATGAACACCCTCTACCAGGTAGACAGAATACTACTGTCTTACCACGAATTATTTCTTTTGCTGCTTCTAAATTAAAGTCTTCTACTTTCTTCGGAGTAGGTGCAGCAGTCTTTACTGTAAATCCTTTAGCCATAAAAATGAATTAAGTGACATTGTTATTATACCACAGCGAGTCATTCAATGCAATCGCTGTTATACCTTATTTAGTATCCCTCTGCTAACTTCTCTAACAAATATGTGAGTTCTTCCTTCGTTCCATAATCTCTTATTAACCCTTCGTCATTCTCTAATCTATATTCAAGTGCCTCTATGAGTAGTTCTTTCTCATAGGTCTCGATTGAAATATTCATAGTAAATTTATGCACCTCTTTGGTATATATCAGTAGCGAACCTTACAGGATCCTTTTTACCTGGGGGAATTTTTTTTGCTCGGAGGTATTTGAAAGGGTCTAATACCTGGGGGAATTTTTTTTGAACTTGATATCTATCTCGCGAATTCGGTCCGTTGTAGGTTAGGGTCTCTATGCGTTTTTAGCTAAGGGGCGGGACGCGAACATAAAACGCCCCCAAACAACTGCTCTTATCTAATGCTTACTGTGCGTCCTCTAAGTATACCATAAGACTGCTCAAATTGCAACCGGTTGTTCAAACTTAGTGTTGTTGAAGTTAGCAACACTGAACTGCTTGCGATTGACCAATTTGTATACATTACCCTCGTATGAGTAGACATAACCCTCAGCATCTATTCTCTCTTGATTGATGTATGCTTCCGGACCGTTCAGAACTCTACACTGATTCAGGCATTCTTCCTTGATATACTGAACCAAACCGTAGAGGTGCATAAGTGTTACATTGCCGTTGAAGTCCTCTACTCGTAGTGCATTACCCTCACGCAACGAACGATTCACATTGATGCGGATCTGTGCTGCTTCCTTATCAGTCACGAACTCTACAGTAGGTAACAACGACATCACTGCAGTCATCGCTGGGGGTAACTCAAACTCCGTGCCGAGTTCACTATAAGAACCCGACCAAATATAAGCACGAGGTGTTACGAACTTGCAGTAAACTGTATCGGTGATAGTGAACTTCAGCGGGTGTGCGATTGCGTCTCTTAAGTCACTCTCTGCTGTGTAGTAAGTATGCGGGGCAACGATAATCTCCTCATCTACAATATCATCGAATTTATACGTAATCGTGTTCGGGGTATACTCATCAGACCCGCCTAACCCTATGAAATCGCCTTGATATATGCCTCCGGTTTGTGGTAGATAGTCAAAGCACTTATGGAGGATTTGTGCAACCTCTCCCTTGTGGTTCTTATCAATGTCCTGATGTGATTCGTTGATTTTGATCTTTACTTTGTTGAAGACAGATTTCGTCCCTACAAAGAACTTACCCGTAGCAGGATTAACGCCCCAAACTATTGCCGGTGCTCCATCCATCTTCACACTTAACGTGCCTCGGTTTCTAATAGCGTCGAGGAAACTTAAGTCGCCTGTGAGTACAGAATCTTCTGGGTGTTCGATGTGAAGAATTGGAGTCATATTAGAGTGAGGTTTGTGTAAAGAATAAAGGGACGGATCAGGCAAACACGTAACCATTGACGAACTCATCAGCATTGAAGACCTTGGAGGGTCCTGCCTGCCCAACGAACTTACGAACAAACCACTGATAGTTTTTTTGAAAGACGCCTTCGCCAGCAACGCAGAATTCATCACAGAGCGCGTTGAGTCTGCTCTTGGTGGTGACGCTCTGGAATCCACCATCGAAAATGGTCATGGTGTCGTCTGAAACTTCTGCGATCTTATTGCCGTAGAGACGGACGACGCTGACGCCTGATTCTGCATCGAAATAAACTGCCGTATTACCTGAACTCCAATTGCGGTTAGACTGGATGGCGGCGTTCATCTGGGTTTCGATCTTACGCATGATTTGGGGTTGGTTGTTTGACTTGTTAATACAATACAGCATCTGCGGGGCAGTGCCTATTTTGTATGCCAGTTCATCGACCGGCACACGCTATCGGGTATCAGTTGCCGAAGAACTCATCATGGCAGTCTGCGACAAAATCCACGAGTTCATCGCTGCAATCAAGTCCGAAACGATCGCAAACGAAATCGACGCTCATCTCTAGGTCAGGCATCATCTCCAGCATGTACGCTGCCAGATCTGATGCGATCATCTCTTTCAGTTGGCGCATATCGTTCTGCATCGCATAGGTGCAAGGGTCGGTGTAGGTCTGCATCGGAGTAGTGTTGTTCATTCATCTACAATACAGCATTTTGAGGTCTGTGCCGTGAGCATGTGACAGTTCGGGGATTGGTTGTTTTTTGGGGGTCTGTGTGAATTTTTGTGGGGTTCGGTAGGTTTATAGTTGACTCTCGGTATTATGCATGCTAAGACAACAAGACCTCGGACCATTTAAAAGGTTTGAGGAGACATAAGATCGATACTTTATAAGGTTTGAGTATACTTAAGAACGTTGCTGATTGATACCTTTTCCACAGGATAACAGTCAATACTAACATTAATCATATGCTTTTCCACAACCTCTGTGGAAAACAATAAAAAAGCAAAGTATATTTATAAAGGCATTTAAAAACGTTTTTTAAGTCTTTTTAGACGTTTTAGTAAGTATTAGTGCCTAGTTACAATAATATTCACCGAGTGCCTTACTCATAGTAATCAGTCTCTCTAGAATATCATTTACATGTTCTTGAATTGATTGCTCTTCTCCTAGGATTGCCATATGATCAACCTCATCCCATTCCTCTAAATTGATTGAACTATCCTTACGCATTGGCGTATAGAATAGAGTGCCTTCACTATCAATAGAGTAAGCACATCCGTGTTGTTCTGATGTTAGAATAATCATGAGATTTGTGTTAATTAGCGTAAGTAAAGATAAGAACCTGCCCAATCACATTTCTCTAGACATTCTTCTCTCTCTTGGATAATGTTTAGGTTATATCTTACATGTTTAGCAGGTGCTTTATATGATGCAGGTTTGTATACTTCACCAGTCTTTCTATCAATGAAAGCATGTACTGATTCAATCTGTCCATCTACACATTGCATCAGTTTGTGATACTTACGACCAGAGACTAACGCATAAGAATAGTTACGACCATTTGGATGTGAACGTTGATAGTTTTGTTGTAGTGCATCACATAGCATCAGTGAATACTTTGTGACGTTCAATTGAATCATGTTCTTTGCATCTTGTTGATCTTTGAACGATTGGAAATCAGTTGTCATTGAGAAGTTTTTCGATGGATTGATTACGCTCTTCGATGAGATTCACCATATTGGAATCTAACAGATCTACAAGTAGATTCACACCTAGAATCACGATGATAGCAGTGAATGCGATTCTCATTTGATAAAACCATTGAACTTAAGATTGTCCAAAGATGAAATCATTTGATTCCCAGTCGTGCAACGTGCGAGAATGTTTAGGATTTCGACTTTTGTCAGTGGTGTGCGGTTCATGAGTTGTGTTCCTTTGACTCTCTTAATATACACGGTTTTGGGGTCTTGTGGGAGAATAGTAGACACCTTATCAACTGTCACACTAGAAACTCTGCAATGTAGTAATCTACTGTAACTTCATATTTTGCTGCCTGTTCTTCTAATGCTCCATCAAACTCTTCTCTTATATCATTATCCTCGTTATCATCATTACAGAAAAGATCCAGTGTGGTTGTGTTCATTTTACTTTTTGAATAGTTGAATCGTAATAGTTCATCATCTTACTATCTCTCTGTGCTAAAAACATTAAGTAACATGTAAGTGCGACAGTAATACATATCCCACTTAAAAGATATTGTGTGAATTTCATGCTACCTCCACTAACTCTTGCTGATAAGACATTAGATTCTCTTCTGTGATCTCATCCACACTCTCTTGAATCACTTGATAGATGTAATCATTGTTTCCTACATCATCAAAGATACGTGCAATCAGTGCAGGATCTTCTACATTATTATCATAATCAATCTCACCATTTTCATCCTTCAAATGACAATCATTCTTGGTATAAATCCATGCGGCACACTCTGCATCTTCTCCCTGTTCTTTGATCATACTTGATACTCGGTCTTGAAGTTGCTTGAGAGTGTAATTCATGATTTAGTCCTAATTTGGATGAGATTGGGAGTTAGTTAGGAGTTAGAATACGTTAGTCCATGAATGATGCTTTGCAGCACTGATTCTTCCATCTTTGAGTAATCCATCACACACTTGACAGAATACTTCAAACTTTTCAAATCGTGTCAGGTTAGAATCAATTTTGTTTGAAGTTTCACCGACGACTTTGAGTAATTGTGTTTTGAGCATGATGTTAGTTAGTGGCGTAAGTTTGTGCGATAGCGTCAGTCTTAAACTTTCTGCATAGTTTAAACAGCAGTTTTAAGTCATCCATAATCACATATCGAAACGAGTCTGATTCGATGATAAACTTATCATCTTCCAACCATACTTGTGGGAGTTTCTTTTTGTAGATTGGAAAGTCAGTCGGCATGATGTTAGATAAGAGTTTGCAGTAAGTGAGGGGGATCAACCCACACATGCCATCGGAGCATACTCAGAGCGAGGCATTTTGTCGGTATTGTAGTCGGTTACCGTAGCACCTCCAGCAATACGCTCCGCCCACTCATTACGTGCTGTGAGTGCAGTCACAGTGCTGTAAGACTTAGCACCATTATCAAGGAAAGTAACACGCTTGTTAAAACGACGAACTGTAACTTTCATGCCTTTGATCTCATCTGACTCAGCAATGAATGCCTCAGGGAAGAAATCAACGACGCAGATGGAGTTTGAAATTTGCATGTGGTGTGTTCCTTTGACTCTCTTAATATACACGGTTTTGGTCTGCTGTGCGGGTTCAGTGGACACTTTGACCAACTGGCACAAGCAGAGTTTAATTCTCTATTCCTTCTGCTGTAAGATCTTGCATGAAATATATCTCCACACCGCCATCTTGAGGATCCTTATCATCAACAATCCACTCCTGATAACAAGCAATAGCATCATCACAACGATGATCACTCGCACATTCAGTCATCGCATTGAAATATGTTTCTGCTATTGTATCAATCATTTCATCATGTTCGTTTGTCTTGTTGAACTTGAACAGATCCAAAGTGGTGTTAAACATTGTGCGTAATTGGAAAAATGGTTAGTTGTTCAAATTGAAGGTGATCATCACAAGAATCATCATCTTGTAAATCTATCATGTCGGTATCAACATGCTTTGTGAGTTTGCCGAACAAGAAGTTAACAAACTCTCTGTCTTCGTTAGTAATCATCCTGCGAGTTGGTATCTTTTAATATCTCTCATTACTTGTCTCCAAGCATATCCATCAGATGGAGTCTTGGACGTTGATAGTTGCTTTTTTGTTCTCTTGTGAACATAAATTCTGTGTTTTCCCGTCTCTCTGAGTAGTTCAAAACCCTCAGATTTGAGGTACTTCTTTAACTCTTTGGGTTTCATAATAAAAAAAGAAGAAGGTTTTAGGGCGGGGCCCCTCCACTCCTTTAATATACACGGGTTTGCTGCCTTGTGCGGGTTGAGTGGACACTTCAACCAACTGTCCACCCAACTAGTTTGGGATCCGTGGTGCTATGCTGTGTCGTTGCTACTTTGTTGCCTTCAGAACCCTTGCCCTCACTAGACCAAATACCTGTTTTTTTCATATTTTCGTCTGTCGGGTGTGATTGGTCCTGCTTCCCGCTCTCGATATGGAAAAAAGACTATGTGTCATTTAGTGCATCAAGTAAAGGATTATGTGATGCTTTTATAATTTCATTAATTGACTCTCTTGCTATCCGAACTGCATCGGGGTTAGTGTCTGTCGTGACGCAATTGCGGTTAGTGTTAAAAGCAGAAATTGCTGTTGTTCCACTTCCACAAAACGGGTCAAGCACCCACCCACCCGGTGGGGATGATGATTTTATGATTCTTTCTAACAACTTCAGTGGTTTTTGTGTGGGATACTTACGCTTATTCTTCTCACTTCTGCTGATAAAGTATACATCATCCCATAAATTCTGGACTGGGACACCTTTAGACTCGTGAGAGTAAATTTTCTTATACAGGTTGTTGCTGCCGTAGTGTAGGAGGTTCTGCGCGTCTAATTCTTCGAGTTTTTCCCTTGTTATGCGAAACCCAAACTCTGGATTATATCCTTTGTAATCGAATCTAGCACAAGGACGACTCTTTTCTCCAGATACTTTAGCGAGTGCATAGTATCCAACCTCATCTTTATTCTTGAAACTATTATGAGCATAGACTGGATCAAGTGAGGTATACTCAACCGTAAAGTATGGATTACCCTTCCTCAGCACAATTATGCTGTCTACGATGTTACCCCAACCATTCTTAATGTTATTCTTTGGTCCGCTACGTTTCCATGAGATGTTAGTGTAGAATGCATCTCTGACCTTTCTATCAACTTTAGACAGAACCAAAGCATTACCTATGAAATTATTATGTGCATACAACCAACCATCTTTGTTCAGTTTAGAGTATGCTTTGTTGATGATATTTGCATACCAATCAATATAGTCATCAAAAGAAGTCCAATGGTCAGAGAAACTTTTCTCCGAACCATCAGACTCTTGCATCTTAAAATCACGCTGCAATCCAAAGGGTGGGTCCATATAAACCAGATCAAATGTCTGATTTAGATGAACCATATCCTCCGCAGGTTGTTGTAGAATAGTTATAGTCATTCAGTAATTATAACATACTTTTTTCACATTAGACAATATATTTTTTACATTATCTTGTTGCATCTTAATAGTTGCTGTTGTAGATTTATTTGGTGATGGTTCACAGGTAAATGGTTTGAATCCATTACTCTCCACAAATCTAATTCTCAATCCAATGTCCACTTTATCATCATCTTTTACCAGAATAATATTACGAGAGGCACTCTTTTTACCAGATCTGCTGATAAAAACTGGTTTATACCCTTTGTTGTAATAAACTACTGCTGGATGTTCATTAAATTTATAGATAAGAACTTTCTTATTTTGAACATCAGTAACAATAATATCCAAATCTTTACTATGAGAGATAAATTTTTTCATACACTTATCAGCAAATTCATAAGTACACATTTGATCTAATGTCTCAGCAATATCTCTTTTCATCTTATTTTCTTTTTTCTTTCTGAAAGTTTCATGTTCAGCATCAGGCACATTCTTAATATCTTTTTTAAACTGCTCAACATGAAGTTTAATAAGATCTTTAAGTTCAATCTCTGCTGCTAATGGTGAGCAATTAAACCAATCATGAGTAGAACTATTTGTTGTCCATTTCTTAAAAGATGACTTATCACCATTTTCAGTATCACCGTCTTCTACTACTTTAGTGCCTCCACGATGTCTTAATTCACATCCATAGTGGTTAACTTCAGTGAGAAACTTACACACGAAAGTTTCATTCTTAATTCCTTTTTGATGTTGTCCTTTTTGATAACTCATTGATTTCATTTAATAAATTGGACTGATGGCAAATTAAATAATTCGGCGCATCCACCAGTGCATCCTTTGGGGCGATTGCTCTCCCATGAACCTAATATATTATAGATTCAAGCAGAAGTCAAGGGATCTGCTCCGGTTTGCCGACTGGCACACTCTATTTCTCATTTAGATAAAGATCGTATAGAACTGTTTCACTCTCTCGTGCCTCAATTTCATGTGGTTGGTTCACATAGTCGTAGTTTTCCACTGGTTCTTTACAATAACACATTTTTCCATGTTTAAAAGTGAGAGAACCGTCTACCCACTGAGAGAGGTGGGTCAATTCATGAAAAAGTATTTTTGTATATGTTTCCTGATTCATATGACTCTGAAGTTCAATCAGGAAATGTCGTGGTTTAGATTTATTATCAACAAAATCACAATACCCATAGACACCCTCACGCTTCAATCCACGATGATCAATGTCCACATCAATTTTATGACGAGGGTAATACTTATTCAGAAACCAAGAGGTAATATCCTCACAGAGTTTCTTAGAATAACCATATCCAGAAGCGTAGATACTTGACATGTTCCCCAATGCATGAACCAGATAAAGGACGATACGAATAAAAGTTTTTCTTTGCTTGTCATTAGTAATGTCTATAATGTGTGTGCCAACAATGATTACAGAGGCAGGTTCTAGTTTCTATTTCTTTTTTGATAGTAACACGACTTTTTCTGCCAACCATCTCAGAAACTTGATTTATTTTTTCTGGTTTGGTTAAACTAGGACCGTAGATCAAAGTTAAATCATAAAATCCAAGTTGATTAAATTCTGTGTTGCTACAATTAAAGCATTGATGTTTGCTTTTTTCTTGTTTGAACCATTTTTGGGTTCTGATTTTTGAATCAGCAGAACGTTGTTTAGTAAGTTCTTTGTTTCTTTGATACCAAGCATGCCTTTGTTGTTTTTTCTTGGTTTCAGAAGCAGTTAGTGGACCAATGAGTTTAGATCTTCCCATTAGTCGTTTTCCTCAAGATACATTGCAGTTGCAAAATGATCAACAATAGTATCACATACAAGATTGATAATCTCATCAGACACATCATTCATTCGCAAAATGTCTGCAACATCTACCTCAATTACAGCAGAATGAAGATACTTACCGACGTTATATGAACAACCAAAGTCTTCTTTATGTCTGTTGAGTTGTTCAACTGTGAAAATCGACATTGTTTTTTTGTCAACTGATATCAGTATAGCATAAAAAAGAGGGGTCGTAACCCCTCTTATGACACTTTAAAATGTGATCTACTAGACTTTATAGTCTCCAAGATTCTCAACATAGACATCATTTACTTGCTCATTTCCTTCTAATTCAAGTAGTTTTTTCCACTCCCATCGTGAAGGTGGTTCACTTGCTGTACTATCAATCATCACGTCTAAAGTAAGACGATATCGGGTGAGTTTTTTGGAGAGTGTTGGTGCCATGAGAAAGTCCGTGATAGTGTTTTGATTCTAGTCTGGTTGTTTAGATTTGTCAAGTAAACCGGACTGTCTTTCAAGTTCGTATTTTACTTTGAACAAATGTTCTTTAAGATATTTCTTATATTCAAAATATTCACTAATAAGTAACAGGTTCTCAACTTGTTGCTGTGCTAAAAGGAGTTGATTAATTTTCTTCTCCTTATCACTATATGTAGCGGTTCTAGCAAAGTTCTGTAACATTAGAACTCTTTTAGTAGTTTTAATGTATCGTTATCAATACTTTCGACGACACCTTCATCATCCCATTCTTCCATCATTCTCATAAAATCATCGTTGTCGAATTCACGAATCGGGTCAATGTTGTAATCCATTAGTCAATAAACTCTCTGAAAGTGGATGCGATTTGCTGAAGTTGTTGCTTGTCTTTGTTAGTAAAGAACTCTGAAGGATTCTCTGCACTGATAAGAAGAGCAGAAAAATCAGACCAAGTGAGATCGATACTCTTGTCTGTAAGTTCGTCGCGAAGTGTGAATTTATTCACAGAATTCAAGGAGATAGTAAGGAATAGTCATTCCAAGATGGTAAGATCGATTAAGCATATCTTCGATATACTTATCAAGTTCATCTGCTAATCGGTCATCACGATAATAATCTGGGATGCCGATCTTTAGTTCAACTTCCTGGGTCATGATAACCTATGTGATTGTTGTAATTATACTAAATTTGATTTAGATAGTCAACAAGCAAGAACACCGGAAGGAATAGAAACAATCTCAGGGTCTTTATCATCGAACTCGTGACGATCGAACGCCACCCACTCATTATTACGATTAAAGATGTAAGCGTATTCTTCACCATTAGCAAGGTATTCTACTACATTATTATCAAGACGGGGAGGGCAATTCTCACCACGAGCAGAATAGTATTGAGGACCATATTCCTCAACCTCAACATTCTCGATTACATACTTTGTAACTTGCTTACCAGTCCAGCGATCTTTTGTCCATGCACAAGACATATCACCACCGTCAATTAACTCTGCTACTTTCTCCTTTGAATTGTAGTGTGTGTTAAGAACTTTGCCCAACCAAGTAGGATAACCGTCCCAATGATGATAAACAGAAAGAATAGAGTCATCTGAAAGTTGAATTCCGATGCGTGAACGTGTTCCCATATTTAGAGAGTTGTGGTGAGCGTGGTGGGTGTCCCCTCCACTTCTTTAATATACACGGTTTTAGGGGTCTGTGCTCTGCTCTTGTGCCACTACATCATCTGTCCTTCGATGCTTCACATATTTTAAATCATCCCAATAACAATTATGACATACTACTAAAACATGAATCTTTTTATGTCTTTCTTCTATAGTATACTCACAGTTGGGTTTATCCTTTACACCAGTTTCAATTGTGATATAATCATTATCAAAAAAATAAACCCAACCCTTATCAATGTGTCCGGTTGATCTTTCCCATATCACGTAGTCATCAATTTGCGGAGTATAAGGCATGTTCTAAAGGGTTGAGGTTTAGTTGCATTGATGTGAAAGGAGTTGTATTTTTAATATCAACTACTTTACCAGGTTTTTTTGAATTGATAGGGGAGATATAATCTCCTTTCTTTGTATTAAAGAATCCCCAGATAGTGCGGACAGGATCACTACTATAGACATAATCTTTATGGTGATGCAACCAAATTGCAAGAACATTGTTCTTGAACTGTTCAACTTCGTAAGAATAATCGTCTGGGGATTGGTGTGGAAAATCAGAAGGAAGTTCAAGCATCAGGAATTGCTTTAATATGATTTGGATTGTAACCTTCCGCTAGTAGTGATTCTATGCGGTCAGTACACTGTTCTTTAGACAGTTTCACACAGTTAATTTCTTCAATATCATTCCATCCTGTTGTTTCAAGGGTAATGATTTTCCAAAGTTTTTCAGTATTCATGGATTTGAATTAGAAAAGACGGCAGTCACGCCCATAATACGTGCGTTAGGATGTTGAGCAAGTGCTACTTCTTTTGCCTCGTTGTAGTCCTTAGCAAGACATTTGACGCTGAATACCTTACCAGACACATAGCATTTTACATCGCATTGCATGGAACTTGCTCCAATTTGTACCTACTATTATAGCATAGTTTTGAAAGAGTGCAATCAGCGACGGACTTCAGAGATAGCAGGTTGACCTTTTTCAAAGACGGTATCAACAACCGCCTGAACGCTTCTAGCAGTGCTGATACCCACTTTATCAAAGACAGGCACACAAACTAGTCCAAACGTCTTAGAATCGCCTCCTAGACGTATCACACGACCGATTGATTGACTGATGCCGATGTAATCCATATTACGCATGAATAACACTGCTTCAAGACCCTTTACATTGATACCTTCGGACAAAATAGAGTGGTGCATCACAACGAACTTACGATGCTCTTCTGTGCCCCACTGATTGAGAGTCTTGAAGAATACTTCACGGGATACTTTCTTGCCGTCGATGATAGCACCAGTTTTGCTAGTGATAAACATCCAGTGATAACCACGTTCATACAATTGAGAACAGAAATCAGATTGAGTCACAAGACGGACAATCTGCTTTGTGGAACGTGCAGCAATCAGAACCTTGCCGATCTCGTTATCATCAATGGTATCAAGCAGATTCTTAGAATCAGACTGCTTGAAATCACCCTGAGGCAGCTGCTGAACAACAACCTTAGGGGGAAGAATGTAACCTTCCTTGACTAATTGTGGTGCAGGAACATTACATATGACCTGACCATAAACCTCAGGATCGTTCATTCCTGGTTTGAATACAGTCAGCGAATGTTTTGGAGTTGCTGTGAAGAAATAGCAACGATCAGCATCGTTAGAAAAGAATTCAGTAGGAGGGAAAAAGTTACGCTGAACACTGTTGTGTGCCTCATCAAAGTAAATTGTATTCACTTCAATGTCTGCCTCTTGAATACGATGCAGCGAGTGATATGTGGTGAAGATGATAACATTCTCACCAGCAGTTCTTGCAGTGTTGTTGAACAATGCAATCTGTTCTGGTTTGGTGCTACTGAAATACTCAATCTCACCACTGTGAACGTGCATCACATGGGTGTGAGTGGTATCAATAATATCAAGAAATTCTTTGCAGAGTTGTTCTGCAAGAAGAATACGAGGGGCAACAACAACAATAGTAGAACCATTGTCGATATACTTTTGATTCTCAACAATGTCTTGAATCATGCAGATGGTCTTACCACCACCCGTAGGGATGATGACCTGACCCTTGTCATATGCCAGCATAGCGGTCAATGCTTTGCGCTGATGGGGGCGAAGGGTAACGGTCATGCTCTCCTGTCTGGTATGAATATAATATAGAGCATTCAGGGGGTCAATTCAAGGGTTCTGTGCCACTATCTCAACTGTCACTCTTTCCAAAAATCTTCCCAGTCCTTTTGTGTGGTTGCCTCTGTTATCTTATTCTCTTTCAATAATCCTTTTAACTTAGCAATTGTCTCTGCTGCTTTACTCACTTTAGACAAATGATAGTCAATGTTTGTCTCACAGGCATCAATAATTGACCGTGCGATCTCTTCAGGATTACAATCGTCTTGATCGATGATCTCACCTAGAACATCTTTTAGGTTCTTGAGACTGAACTCTTTGTAATCAAAGTTGCCCACGTTTGTCTTGACGGATTGCTTCCTCTACTATACACCGAACCTGTTCCGGTGTCAACCCATTGAGAAACGCCCATTGCGGGTCTTTCTTGTCCCATTCTAAGACATACTGACCATCATCCTGTTGTTTTACTTTTAGACTATCCATCATCACTCCATTTTAATATAGGGGGCAGAAAAACTTGCTTGAGAACTTGCATATGAATACAGATCCTGTACGACTTCATTTTGTATTTGTTGTGAGGTATTCTTCATTGTTAGTAGTAATGTTAGTACCAAATACTTAGAATAACGATACTTATTTGATTTACTCTTGATTATCTGTGCTGTTGCATCGACATCAGTAATTAACCCATATGTACCCATCATACTAGCAATTTGTTTACAGTGAGCATCAGTATTTGCTTCTGCCAGTTTAGCAGATTCTAACGAAGTTGGCAACTGTTGCAATCCATGACGTTTTAGAATGTAATTGATAGGACCGAGAGATACTTTACCCTGGTTTGCAGATGCTCCCTTAATTTCACCCTGCCAACCAGTTAATGATGTCTCACCACCAAAACTTCTGAACTGAATCTTTTCTGTCGTTGCAGTTCCCCACTGAATATAACCATCCATCGAATCAAACTTTGTAGTTGTACCCTTATAACTTGCTGATATAATCTTACCATCACCAGGAAAATTCTTTTCAGTAATTCTACCGGTATTACTTGTAATCTTCTTTAATGATACACCAATCACTTGATTTGATTTAACCAACTCAAACATCTTGGCATTTAATCCCTTTAAGGTTTTTTCTGCCGCTATTTGTTGAACAGCACCCTGATTAGATATCATGTAGATATCAGCAGGACTCCACTTATTAAGGTTACCAAATGCTTTCTCTTGACGATTGATTGCTGTAAATGCACCCTCAATTGTATTGACTAATTGTGATCCACGATGGAATGTAAATTTACCTTTGTTACCATATTTCTGATATAAAGCATTTGCACCTGCAATAGATGAGTTCACCCAATCATCAGGAAGACTGTTAATCATCTTACCAAAGTCCTCATCAGTGATTGCAGTTCCAGCAGCACGTTGAAAATTATCTTTGGATATATCTTTGTTAGTGATCTTTCTACCCAATACATTAAATGCAAGAGCAGCATATAATGCCTGTGAAGATTCTGCAAGTTTAGTAAGTGCTGCACCGGCACCAGATCCACCACCAGAACCCTTTTTGTAGATAAGTTTAATAATGGAATTAGATTTCTTCAGTTCAATCTTAGTTACAGGGAATGATGACTCACTTTTATCAATTTCATTCTTGTATGGAACCCTCATACTATTCAATTGTTTTGATATTGCATCCTGCGCTTCTGCTCTCTGACCAGAAACCACACGAATTTTATCAACTTTCGGTCCTGCCTTGACAACTTTAGTTTCATATCCAGAGAGAACCTGGTTAACTGCTAAAAGGATGTCGGAGTCAGTCATTTGATTTCTTCTTTTTAAGCATCCGCTTTAATAATTTAGCATACATCACTTCTTCTCGTGTGTAGTGTTCTGGATGTTTCTTATATCTCTTGATTATCTTCTTTGCTGCTTTTTTGTCGGATAATTCCACGACTGTAACCTTTATACAAACCTTTTGATTATTTATGTTTGGGATTCAATATATTAGCATTCTTATCAAATTGTATCGTTTTATACTTTATTGAGGGTAATAGAATATCTTCTCTCTTTTTATCAACCGGTTTCTTTTTTGCAACAGTTTTATTCTCACTAACAATTTTATATCCACGCATACAAGACTTCTTATAGTCTTTTGGTTTTAGATGATATCTTACAATCTCCCTATCCATATGTTCCTGACATTCAAACCACGCAGTTCTATCCTTAAGTTCCAAACGATAAGGGAATGACTCGTGGGGGAACAGATTTTTAACTGGTTTTGATGACATCAATCAATCACTTGAAAATGGACAGAGTTAAATTTACCAATGATACCCTTGAGTTGAACCTTGGTATGTTGCCGATGTACCTTTACATTAGCAATCTCGTAGATACGGTCAAGTATTAGCATATATGGAGTATCATTATTACCCCATAATACTTGTTCCTTGGTATATCCTAGGTATCTTACATTATCACCTACATTAATATGTTCCATTGTTTTTTCATTTTTTATGTGAGAATGGTTTTAGATACATTACACTTTCTCCTGGTCTTGTTGTTAACATAGCGTCTCTTCCTTGTAGTTCCCACTTTAATGAACTTTGACGCCATTTCCATACCAGTGAAATCTTTCTGCCTCCTGTGGTTGCAGAACATTTCGTAAATTTTATGAGAAGATTGATGAGCGATAGGGACATTTTTAATCCAATGCTTACAGATTTCTTCAGTGTATATCAGATTTTTTTAAACTCCAAGAACCATCGTGGTTATCGATCCATAATAGCACATCTCCTTCCTTCCAACCAGTTTCTTTAATAAGTTCGTCGGGAAATGTTAATACACCATCATTATCGATGGTAACTGTTGTTTTCATAATGTTAAAATGTTTGGTGGCACTAACTCTGAGTGCTCTTCCAGATAATTCTTGTAGCAGGATAATGTAAAGAGATATACACTGCTGTTATTATTTATAACAATGTATCGGTGTGGGATGCAATATGACCCATAATACTGCTCTGTGTGCCCCTACAATGCCTCCCTAAACTACATCAAGTAAAGTCACAAGCATTCCAGTTAAACGATTCACATTGGTGCTCATTTGACGATATCCAGTTCCAACATATACTTGTCCTAAAACCACAGATACAGTCGCAATTCCCCAGAAAATGTAATAGAATTTTGACTTAATTTGTGCTCTTAATTTTGTCTTTGACTTCTTCATTTGTTCCTAAACTACCACAGTTGTATTCTACTGTATTAGGATTTATATGTCAAGAGTTATTAAATTTGGTTTCTAATACCATACGATACATTGCATCTCTCAAATACCACAGATGTTCTTGCTCTTCAGCAGGTCTAGCAGGTGCTCCGGGCCAATACTTTAAAGTTTCTTTGACACAATGATGCAGTAGGTTAACGTCATCTATAGACAGTTGAACCATATATCCTTCTTCATTCATGGATTCTTGGGATCTATTCCTAATTGGGTAAGGTACTCTATCCACCAGTCAGGATTCCTGCAAGATTTCCAGTTTGGAACAGGTTTTCCTAGTTCGATTGTATAATATTTATACAAAACATCATCTATAATCCGTTCTATTTCCATATTCTTCTTCCTTTTCATCAACGTCTGCATATGGATTTTCCACAAATTTTCCTCGCTTTCGGAACTTCTCTTTTGAGACATACTCTCGTTCCTCCTCGGTTACATACAACCATAAAGCAAGTTTCATTACGATCCAAATAATAATAATCGGTGATAAACAGGCAATCAGAATTGCTGGTTTCATATCAGATTTCTATCCTTGAAGAAATGCAATGTATCTTTTAATCCACCAACATGTTTGTATCCAATAGCAATCTGTGGATACTCTGCTTCTTCACCAAATTCAGAAACAAATGATCTTTCAGTAAAATGATTATTAAGTTTGTATTCTTGTATCTGAACATGCAAAGATTCTAAAAGTGTCTTTGCTCTCTCACACTCTTGATTTCCGTTTGAATATAAAACTATTGGACCCATGGGTAACTCCTTACAGTGTTCTCTCTAATCGATTTTCTGCTTGATCTGGGAAGTCTCTTGGACGACTATCATTAGCATTATCAGTCTTAGGAGAACCTTCGTTCTTCTTCATAGTATGTTGATAGTTGGGTCTTGGATATCTAATACGGAATGGATCAGGCATCCAGTATGTTACCTGCCATTCTTGTTCAGGACATAACTCAAGATGTTTCTCTACAGTATGAGAGAAACTCCCCAATTGTATATATCCGTCGTGACTGACACATCTGCCGTTCCCAGTATCAACCAGGAACATCATTTTACTACTCAATCTCTTTGCCTCCAATCTTCACTGCGGTCCTGTTGAAACCAGTCCTTAATATCATCAGCACTATTAAATCCCTTCTTATGATTGGATGGATCTGGATCTCCTAAACCCATCCTATTCATGAAATCATCGATAGTCCCCTCTTGAATATCTTGTGATGATTGTCTCCTTGCCATCTTCAACATCTCATTTGCTGTTGTATTTGCTTTAGCAAGTTTCTGTGCCCAGACCATATCATCTAGTTTTACTTCCTCCCCATTTGCAATACATTTACAAATGAATTCCAGTCGAAGTCTATACTTTGTCGATAGCATACGTATATTTCATACAGTATTATTTATTTCTTAAAAGTAGCTAAGCCATCCCTATGAACCCTAACAGAGTTATTCTACTGGGTATTTGAGTTCTTGTCAAGTGTTGACTTATTTCTGTGACTAATGTATACTTAATACGGAAAAAACCATTAAATAACCACAGTTTTATTATAGATATGTTAGAATATACTCACATTCATTGAAGACTATGACTCTTCCATCCAAAGGCAAGAAACTGACCAAGAATGAAGAACAGAGTATGAAGATTGCTATTGAAGAATCAGGTATTACAGCAGTTCACCCAGAAAGGATGGAAGCACTTGCTGATAGATTAGTTCAGAAACTCAAGCAGGATGATTCAGAGTCCTGCGTCTGTTAAACGCTGTTCAAGTGCAGTAACTTTTGTCAACAGGTCAGCATTTTGTGTCTCAAGGGTTTCAATACGAGTCATTGCTTCTTGAAGTGCTACTAATGCCTTGTTAGTTAAAATAGAAGATTTAACTCTTTTAATTACTCTTCCATCATCTTCAGTAACTTCATATATCAATCCAGGACTTGTTGCTTCCAACTCTTGAGCAATGACACCAAGTTGTGTATGAGTTTCATATCCTGTCTCTTCTTTAAAGTTAAATTTACGAAATTTCACTGCTTTGATGTCTGCCCATTGAGATCCAGCATCAACAATGTTTTCTTTCAAACTCTCATCAGAAACTGTCCCCATAGTTCCAGTGGTGTTTTCAGTTGTACCATTAGACCAGACATTAAAGACGATAGTAGAACCACTAGAGTGTGCTGCTCTGTACAAATATTTTGAAGTACCACTACCTACAGATGATTCAGTGTATATTCCATGATTTGTAGTGAAGTTGAAAAAACTTCCCTCGGAATCAAACTTCCCTTTAACAGCGATAGCAGAACCAGCATGTTTTGTCCAAAACTCAAGGCGTCCCTCATTATTTGACACTGAACCTGAATGGGTCTCAATAACTCCATTAACTGCTGCTACATCAAAGTCATCTAATGAACTAAAGAGCATGGAAGCGCTATTACCATTTGTGGCACTACCCTGTTTTAGTTTAAGAACACCGTTCAATCCTGACGTTGCTGTATTGGCACGTTTTACTGTTAATTGAGCTCCTGGAGCACTTTCATTGATACCAACTCTACCAGCAGAAGTTACAACTAACCTATATGCACTAGCATTACGATCATATAAGATAAATCCATTACTTTGGGCATCATCAGCGCCAAGAGAATAATCAGATGATGCATTAGTATCAGTAAATCTAATAAAGGAATTGCCAGTGTTTCCCTTTATCTGCATCACATCAGTGTTACCACCAATTCTGGTAACTTGAGCAGTGTAACTGGTTTGAGTAAGGTTTCCGCCGATATTTACAAAACCACCAGAAGTTATACGAAGTCTTACTGTTGGTGATGTGTTTGTAGTTACGTTTCTTGTGCCAAATACTAAATCGCCAAATCCGCCATTGGTTTGTGACGTTGCTACATGACCAATTCCAGAGGGTGGAACTGTATAAGAAGCGTTTGTAGGTCCAAATCCGATCGTAGAGTAATATCCAGCAGCAAATCCTGAACCAAATATAGCTAAAGGAGCGTTACCAAATGTTGTTGTGATTCCGTCTACTACCATTAAACGCGCATTTGACGGATCAATCGTTCCAATGCCAAAATTACCACCAGAATCTATACGAACTCTTTCTACTAATCCACCAACATTATGATTAGATACGCCAAAAGCAAGATAACTATTAGCGTTAGTAGAAACTGCAGTTTCCTTCGCACCCTTTATGGTAGCGTGTACCATACTATTGGTAGAACTAGATACATGTCTTCCAGAAAGTGCAATTTGTCCCCCAGTGTTTGCTGCCACATCACTATTGCTATTAACAAAAAGATTTGCTCCACCACCAGTTAAGGTTCTATTAGTTCCAGTTACACTTAAAGCATCAGGATTGTTTACATTTGCTCCAGTGTTTGCTCCACCACCACCATCAACGACATCTAGTTTAAATATTGGATTACCATTTCCGATGCCAACATCACCACCATTAAACCACGAATCTCCACCAGTGTTTAATACGATATCACTATTACCAGAAGCATCCTGCATTATGAGTTTTGCTTCGTTTAATGCCTGAGTAGTAAATCTAAATGTTTCGTGAGATGCACTATTGACATGCAACGATGTCGCACCACCTGAACTGATCATCATGCGCTGCTGTGGGACAGAAGAGTTAGGATTAGCAGTTCCGAAGACTAAGTTCCCCGCATTGTTTGATGCATTACGCGCTAGATATATTTCTGCTGCAGTTTGAGTAGCCGCATTGTTCTGGAAGTTAATATAAGAATAAACATCGTCACTAGATCTTGTTCTAAGGTTTAAACAGTTTCCACTTGATCCAGTTTCAATTTGTAGAGGTGCATCTGCTCTATTATTTCCTAGAGATGTATCATTAATAAGAACTTGACCACCAGAAGTTATACGAAGTTTTTCACTTCCAGACATTTCAAAAACAAGTGGATCACCTGCCGTAACATTTATTGCTGGTCCAGTGGAAATAAATTTTACATCTAACTTGTTATTAGTTGCTCCTTCAAACGTTGAAATTACTGTTCCATTATTTGCCCCAGACTTAACATGCATAAATGCAGTTGGCGTTACCTGATTGATACCAACTTTACCATTAGAATCTATACGAAGTCTTTCTGTTATAGATCCACCGTTAGCATTTGTAGATATCGAAAACCCATAACCAAAATTATTATCCGTTGAGTTTTCTTTAAAAGATTTTAATCTTACAAACGGTTGTGTATCACCACTTGATCTGTAGTTACCACCAAGAAGAATAGAAGCACCAACATTTGTAGCATAAGACGTAGAGTCAAGTAACTTTAAAGTATTTTCACCATCTGAAGTTACAACTAAACCTTTATCTGATATGCCTTCTGAACCATTCTCAACAATAGATCCAACCAGTAATTTACCATCAGAAGTTATACGAAGTCTTTCTGTTAATGTTGTTGATCCATCAGGAACAGTCTTAAAACTAATATATCCAGGTAAATCACCAGAAGCGTGCTGATCAGCTGCAAAGAAATCAATTGCTCCTGATGATTGATAATTGCCTCCGTTATATGAAGTCGCACTAAAACGTGCTATATGATCACCGGAGGACAAATATCCAGGCGATGCTTGTGTTCCCCTTGATCTACCTACACTCAAACAAGTTGCATTTGATGCAGCAGCACTATGACCAGAAATTAAAACATGCTGATAACCAGTTTTATTGGTTACTTGCAGCATACCAATACCAAAATTATTATCAAAAATAGTAGAACTAGATCCCAAAAGCAATCGACCACTTGAATCTATACGAAGTTTTTCTGTTCCGCCTGTTACTATTGCAAGTTGATCGCCAGAGGGTTCATGTATGTAAGTGTTGCTACCGGCATCAAAGTATAATTTTTTAGTTGCAGATAGTGCTAAATCATCGGCAACGTATAAGATGTTATGTATTGAATTTCCATAAACGTAATCTTGAAATTGTGAAGTTCCATTTACGTGCAACTTTCTTGCTGGAGTATGAGTTCCAATACCAGTCGAACCGTCTGATGTAACAACAAAACTAGCAAGATTAGCATCTACACTTGCATTATATCCTTGGAAAAGAATTCCACTAGCATGATGATTATTAGCACTAACAGCTCCAACTGTTGTAGATGCGTTAATTGCATTGACTGCTCTGTTATTTAAATCATTTGCACCAACATTTACTCTACTTGCAAATGTAGCAGTTCCACCATCAGCAACGCTAAAGACTTCAGTGGAACCATCATAAAGATTTAAAATATCTCCTGTACCAGTTTGAGTGATAGCAGCAGCAACAGTAGTATTATTTGCTGCTACTTCTAACTTATCAACACCAATCAAATCTGTGTCTAATGTAGTAGTTGTACCATTAACTGTAAGGTTACCAGTAACTGTTACATTTGCTGCCTGAACAGTACCAGAAGCAGTTGCATTGTTCAATACAATGTTATCAGTGCTCTTCAATGCTGCATTACCAGTTCTACCATAGAACCCAGTAATACCGGCACTTGATGCACCAGCAAAACCAATATGTCTGACTTGAATCTCTACGGCAAGACCAGGTGCTGATACAAAAGATAAAATATTTTCAGCAACAGTATATGCTCTTACAGCAGATGTATCGTCAGGATATTGTACAACACCATCAATCGTAACTAAAACGCTCTCATTGTTCGGTGGAGTCTTTGAGAGAGTGAATGTAGAAGTACTACCATCCCCAGTAAAGTTATCTACTATATTGTCCGAGATATCAAAAGTTGGTGCATTAGTCGCAATCAATCTTCCAAAGAATTGATCGGTAGAAGCAGGAGCAGCAGAAAATATAATCGTAGAGGTATGATCTGCTGCGTATCCTGTTGAAGGTGAATCTGTATTATCGTGTGGTTCTTGTAAGACACCATTAATGGACAGCATCAACTGACCAGACTGTGAGATACCTGCCTTAGTTCCGTTGTTAATTGTTGCCTTGAACTTTGTATTTACACCATCAAAAGCAACATTAAGTGTATGAGATGCACCTACACCTACTCCTGTAAGGTTGATTGCTGTTCCAGCAGCAGCATTATTCGCACTACTCGCAAGTTTGAATGTATGCCTATCTTCTACAATAATGTAGTATACGCCATCAGAAAGACCTGTAATAGCAGTTCCACCACCATCATTATAGGTTACCCTCTGTCCTGTTACAAAGCGATGCTCACGCTCTGTAATCGTGTCGTTAGCAACAGAAACGATACCAGCACTTGACCCATCAAAAGTCAGAGTATATGATGAGATTTCATCTAGTATTTTGAAACTATTTGCTTCACCAGTTGCAGGACGCTGACCAATATAGGGCATTTTACTACTACTATTTTTTAGTATTTATCAGAGTCCTGCGTCTGTTAAACGTTGTTTAAGAGTTTCAATCTCTCCAATTGCCTCTTGTAGTGCTGCAATAGTTAGTGTGGATAATTTACTATAGTCAACACTCTGTGGATCGATTACTTCTCTCGAAATAATTTCTCCATTCTCATCAAATTGTTCTTTACCATCTTCATTCATCACCAACTCAGTCTTCATAGCATCCTTTACTCTTGATACAGATATGTTTTAATTTGAATTTACAGCAATACCGCCATTATTACCTTCAACAGTAATCCAAGTTACGCAACCAGAAACATTACCACCACCAGGAAGAGTTACAGTAAAATTACTCGCATTTTTACCTGTCGAAATACTACCAACTCGGGCCCATTGACGAACTGTATGAACATCATATGTATAAGTTGCTGTCATATAACCACCAAGTTCATACATACAATTTATAGCTTGTGATCCAGCATTACCATAACCACCTATTCTTATTGTCATCCAACCAGTTGCTAATCCAGTAAAGGTTAATGTTTTTGTTGAATTTTGCGGTATGGTAAACTGAGCATTTATTCTATAATAAGTTCCGGGTGCAAGATTAGAACCACCACTATTATTTTGGTGTCCACCAGTATGAACTAACGTACCAGTAGAAGTTATACGAAGTCTTTCAGTATGAGCGGTGCCTAGTCTCAAACTATTATCATTATGATAATACTCAATAAATCCTTCATATCTATCAGTACCAGATCCATCTACACTATCTCCGAAACATACCGATCCGAAAGCACCGGTTCCACTACAAATAGTAAGACCTCTGTTTCCATTGGCGTCTCCAATCTGTAAATCATCCATATTAGGATGAGAAATCAACTCATTGTGGCCAATCATAACCTGGCCAGTTTTTTGTATATTAAGAACTTCAACTCCCCCAGCACCCTCATAAAGTCTTAAATTGGTTGCAGCATGAGTATTACTACCGCCACTATTTGGAATTAATCTCCACTGTGCTCCATTAGTTCCTGTTCTAGTTGCATTTGATATATTAATTCCGTCATTACCATTAACTTCAAGGTTACCATGAATAGAACTGTGTGTAGCATAATTTCCAACAAGAACTTGTCCATTGGATTTTATACGCATTCTTTCTTGATTATATGGACTTGACGATCCGTCAGGTGTTGTTGAAAATGATAGAGCACCTGGCATATCATTACTACCAGGTGTTCCATCCACCAGTCCACGAATATGTGCAGCCACAGATAGCATGTCACTACCATCACCACCAGAGAAACAAACTGCCCCTAGTGTATCACCGTTGTTAACAACAGTTGGAGTTCCACCAACATTGGTGTTTCTATGACGACCAAGATTTATAGTTCCGGCACGATGAGAGTCTGCTGTAGAAGCAGCAACGATGCTCATTATAGCACTACTATTTGTTGCCTCTATTTGAATTGCTGGTATTGGACCATTTCCTGAATTGTCGCTAAAAGATCTAGAAGTTGTTGTATTAACCAGTAATTGACCAGTAGCAGTTATACGAAGTTTTTCTGTTGATGTTGATGTCCCACTGTTTGTATTAAATACAAGGTCAGTAGGCATATTGTTACTGCCTGGAGTTCCACCAACCTCAGCAAATATTTTCGCACCTTCTATTAGTTCTGTTGTGCCATCATGACCTTGGAAAGAAATAACTCCAAGAATATCATTATCTTGAACTATTGCTCCTCTACCTTTTGCAAGAATAAAATTAGGTCCACTGCCACCGGCACCATCTCTAAAGATTGAAAACGCAGTGTCGTAATAATTATCTCCTTGAATCTGATGAACAGGAGGAGCATTATTATCATTAAAAAATCCAAATTTTGCAGAAGTTAATCCTTGTAAAACTCTTCCACTAGAATCTATACGAAGTCTTTCTGTTGTGCCGGTCTTAAAAACTAAAGTATTAGTTGTATCCGTACCCATTGAAGCGGCAATACTTCCATTTTTTCCAAACAGAATATGATCAGCAGCTGCTGTATCATCACGACTTATATTAATGAAACCTCTACCTACCTCAGTGCTATTAAGATCAGCAGGTACTCCACCAATTCCTACTCCGGTAGTTAGTCCAATCAATAACTGATTATCAAAAACTCCCACACCATCATTCTGGAGTAAAATATTATAATTTCCAATAAGACCCGTCCCACCAATAACAGTTGTACCGTCAGGGTAAACCGCAAATCTGTGATTACCAGCACCATTACCAACTGTAAATGCTTCAGAACCAGAAGTCTTACCAGTTGTTGAAGTTCCTTTATATGCTTCTAATTTACCTGTGGAAGTTATAGTTAATCGATCAGTCGTTGTTGATGCTCCATCAGCAGTTGTACCAAAAATTAATTTACCTGGGTAATCATTAGTGCCTCCTGCAGCTGCAGATTGTCCCTTAATAATTGCATAGTCATAACCTGAACTATCCGAAAAATTAATTTGACCAAGCGTTTCATTTGTGCTAATACTTGCAGCAGCTTGTCCACGCTGTAATGACAAATATCCAGCACC